>Ga0326512_10000152_pt1 | contig 59304 bp, 67 predicted proteins | sample 1_2617_0518_D_FD_203652 | JGI IMG/M metagenome (GOLD analysis project Ga0326512, IMG submission 203652) | Bovine rumen microbial communities from UC Davis, California, United States - 1_2617_0518 | ecosystem: Host-associated > Mammals > Digestive system > Stomach > Rumen | place: USA...
GGTGATGCCAATTATGACGAAGACTTTGATGTGGCAAAATACTTAGGAAAGATGTCAGCCTTTGAGCAAAAGAAAATTTTGTGTAACGCACTTGGCGTTTCCAGCTACTATGACGAGCAAGGGCTGCGCAAAGCACTGGAGAAAATCATCAAAGCATCATAACACCATGGAGATAGCAGAGGTATACTACAAGGCCAAAGACGGTAAGATATTTACTGACCCGTTGGAGTGTGAGGAAACCCAAAAAGAGAATGGATACTTATAATAGTCTGGTAGAATTTATTAATAACGAATTTTGATTATGGACTTCACACAGATACATTTCGGCAAGATATGCAAAATTAACATAGGCGGTAAGAACTATGAGAATATATCGGGTAATATGACTATTACTGACGATGGCGTTTTTCTCAACGGACAGCCTATAGACGAATACAAAGAGCCTCCTATTGTCAAGATAGAGATTACTGGCGATGTCGAGAAGGTAGAGAGCGAGGCCTGCGATGTTACCGTTAATGGTAATGTAGGGTCTATAGACTCTAAGAACGGCAATATCCATTGCGGCAACGTTATGAAGAACGTAGAGAGCAAGAACGGTAACATCCATTGCGGTGAGGTTAGTGGTGACGTGATAAGCAAGAATGGTAACATCTACAGACAATGATTAGGGCTGAATATAAAGACTTGCTCTACGAGAGTGCTACCGTTGACGGTTTGATACAGGCATTGAAGCAAGAAGACAAAGATTTACCCTGCCAGTGGTTTCTGATATGGTCTGAGAATATAGACATGCATGGATTTAGCATGATGTCAAACTACAACAAGGCTGCATGGCCAAAGGACGAAGACAAGAAGTAATTACATAATTTTAAAACGTAACAACTATGAGAAGTAGAACAGCAAACTGGTTTCTCTGCAAAATCCGCTATGAGAAGACCATGGAGGACGGACTCCAGAAGAAAGTGACAGAACAGTACGTAGTGGATGCCCTGAGCTTCACAGAAGCAGAGGCGCGCATCATGGAGCAGATGTCCGCTTACATCAGCGGAGAGTTTGAAGTGGTAGAGATTGACCGCTGCCAGTTCCATGAGGTATTCTTCAGCGACGAAGAGATGGCTGACAAGTGGTACAAGGCAAAACTTCAATTTATCACCATCGACGAGAAGACAGACAAAGAGAAGAAAACCAACGTCTACTACCTGGTACAGGCTGGCAGTTTTGAGGGTGCTCGTAAGAACATCGACGAGGTCATGGGTGGCACCATGATTGATTACGTCATCAATGCCGTCAAGGAGACTGTTATTATGGACGTTTTTGAGTATGTGGCAAAGAAAGATGAAGAAGCATCTTGATACTCTCTATGTGGTGACAGGCATCTCTAGGCTGACTGGTGAACGTGAGCCAGTCAGCAAGCCTGCACCCATCATCAAGGCGATACAGCTGCGTAGCAAGTGGAAGAAGAAGCCTGCCTGCAAGCGCGACTACCTCTGGCTTCGAGTAGAACCTTTTACCCCCCCCCTATTCAATAACCTGTAAGTAAACGACTATGCCTTTCAAAGTACGATACGAAATCTATGAGCCAAACAAACAGGCTCCTTGCCTGACAACTTTCGACCGCATGTACGCATGGGCAGAGCTGAACGACCGCCAAAAGAAGCTTGGCATGGCGCTCACCCGCATGACAACGACTGTCATTCCTGAAGAGCTTACCAAGTCAGAGCAATACCTCTACCTGGTCTATCAGGTGCGTAGCCTGCAGAAGCACTACTGGGCCAACGGCAAACAGCATGACGATCTGCTGGAATCGCTGGCCAAGGAGAAAGAGCTGGATAACCGTAATACCAAAATCCGCTACCATCTAGAGGCACATCCGAAGTACCGCATCGACGACCAGGAGTCCTTTGCCTTCTTTCAGCTCGTTGAGGCATGGCGCGAAAAGTGGAAACACTATTTTGCCTACAAGAGACAACAGAACAAAGACGATGCCGTACAGCGCGAAATGTATAAAGAGTGTCGTGACTACGAAGCAAAGATTGACGAATACATCAAAAAGACTATCGGACTATGAACACAGCAAGAACCACCACTTCCGCTACTTCTCCAGCAGGCAAGTATATCACCGTCACCATCGACGTGATGATACACGGAGGACGGACCTTCTACAAGCAGTTGCACTACAAGCACTGCTCGCTCTATCGCTTCGACAACTCCGCACTGTCGGCAATGGCACAATGGATTGCTGACAAGCTGCCGTCTGTCAACACTCGCTCTGACGTTGTCTGCTTCTGTAAGATGCCAAGTGGCGAAGAGGCTGTTATCAGTTTCAATCAACAATCAAAGAGAAATTAACGCATGACTACGATACCACCGTTCAACCCAGAAGCAGAGGACATAAAGCGCTCTGTCCGCTATATCCTTGACAATGCACCCATCCAGCACCTCACAGAGGAAGAAGTGCTGACAACCATCAGGCTGCTACAGCTGGAGGTATGGCTACAAAGTTCAAAGCTCTCACGCTACAGTGTTACCATCTACCAAGACGATGAACGCCTGCAGAACCTGACGGATGATGACCGCTTGCTGGCTATGCTGCTGCACTGCCGTTGCCGTAGCAATCTGCTGTTGCAGTACAAGCTACTGCTGTGGGCCTATGGTCATACCGAATATCACTGGAAGAAGGTCGTCAAGCGCTGTCCCATCATTGAGATGACTTCTCAGACCGTCAATGGCCAGTATGGTGGCCGATACCTGGGCAAAGGTTATGTCATTGCCAAGCATATCCAGTCACTCCGCATCTGGATCATACAGAATACTACTAGCGAAGAATACAAAAAACTGAAAATATAAAAGACAGCCTAATACAGTTCCGTATACAGCTGATACAGCACTGGCTACAGCTAATACGCATCTGTACTAGCTGTATAATTCAGAAAACAATAAAGTAATAGACTATGGACTACGAGAAGAAATACAAAGAGGCTCTGGAAAGAGCAAGGCAATTCAGTGAAAAACCGTATCTTGAAGACAGTAAAGGTATAGTGGATTATATCTTCCCCGAACTCAAAGAGAGCAAGGGTGAAAAGATAAGGAAAAAAATCATAGCCACTATTCATTTGTATTATGGTGAACCACTTGAAGATGAAGCAAAAGAAATGATTGCATGGCTTGAAAAGCAAGGTGAGCAAAAGCCTACTGAATGGTCAGAAAAAGACGAAGATACCTTGCATTGTATTATTGATGCCCTTGATAGTTTAGACATAAGAACAAATACCAATGGTGAGCATGAAGACCATACAGAAGAAATTTATTGGCTCAAATCCCTCAAAGACAGAGTACAACCACAACCACAGCAAGAGTGGAGTGAAGAGGATGAAGAGAATTTTAAAGGAGTTATGGATGCTTTGAATTTTTGTAACCATGAAGGCGTTAACCCTTATGACATTGACCCCTTGTATCTTGCATCTTGGCTCAAATCCCTCAGACCTCAGTCAACTTGGAAACCAACCGAGCAACAGATGAAGGTTCTTAACGAGGTTATAAACTTCGCTGCTGACCACGGTACTATGCGATGGAATGACTACATCTACAATGTTTTAAAAGGCTTACGTGAACAATTAAAGAAATTGTAATATGACAGACAAAGAGAAAATTAGAGCCGAGATAGTAAGGCATTTAAAGGAAGATGCTTGTGGTGACGAAATAGCAGTTTACAATGAATTGCTTTCCTTCATCGACACTATGCAAGAAGAGCCTAAATCCAAATTTGAGCAGTCTATCCAAGAAGGTGACAATATTGTCTACAATGAAGATTTAGGATGTAGAGTTAATCTTTCTCAGCTTAAACGTGTAGCAAAGAAAGAAGAGCCTGTAAGCGAGGGATTGGAAGAGGTGGCACATCAGTATTATAAACCAAACGAAACATTCATGGATGGTTTTAAGAAAGGTGCAAAGTGGCAGAAAGAAAACCTTTGGAAACCTGCCGATGGTGATGACTTGCCAGAAATAGACAGGGAGGTCATAGTCTTGATTAACTATAATGCCCAATGCAATATCCATGATGAGGAATATCCTACTTATAGAGTTGGATTTGGACATAGACCTAATCCTAATGGATGGGATGGCAAGAACATTGACACCAATGTGATTACTCACTATACTCCTAAACTCTATGACAAGGGAGGTTGGAATGCACCTAATATTGTATATTGGCTGGACGCAAGATTACCATACGAAGAAAATAAAATTATCAAAGAACCATGACAGGCGCAGCATATAGTAGTAAAGAACTAAGCCTTGTCTTGCAACATAAAGGCATTGATGCACATCGTGTAATGCGATTTGAAAAAGGCGGTGGTTGGTACTGGCAGTACACTTTTGACATCATTTGTAGGTGGCTCAGAGAAGTACACGGATTGCACATCTATACCTTCCGTCTTGGTGAGAAATGGCACTATGAGATACAGGTGTTCAAAGAAGGGTACACTTACTCTAAGGTAGGTGGTGATAGCCACGATGAAGCCTTAGAGAATGCTATTTGGTATTGTGTAAATAACTTAATATAATAGGGCTATGAAAGCAAATGAACTGACTGGCAAGATTCTTTTGTCTAACGGCTTTAAGGAGTCTGAGAATGATGTATATGAGTGTTTCTTGCAGGTGACAGAACCTCTTGATACTGGCGAAACAGATGTCTATTACAGACGGCTATACATGTACTACAACTATCTGGAGTGGCGATGGTCTGTGTGGTATCTTGGTGGAGAAGGAAAGCAGCACTTAGGCTACTGTCAGACTGTGGAACAACTGAATAAGCTATTGCAAAAGAATAAAATTGAAAAAGAAATAGAACTATGAGTAAGGCAGAAGAAAGAGGTAAAATTTACGCACTTCATAAAGCAAGTGAAAAGTTGAATGATTATTATGGTAGTGCAATGCTAAGTGTTGTTCAGTTTGATGGGTATGACATTAAGAATGCTTATATCGAAGGCTGCCACCAAGCAGAGAAAGATTTGGAACTGACAGTTGATGACATTAAAGACATTGATAGGTTACTAAATCAATGTGTTGATTGTAGCAATCCGTATCAAGAAGTATTGAAACGATTTAAAGCACAGAAAGGAGAATAAGGTATGACAGACACTTACAGACTATACATATTCCTGGCATTCGCAATATATATGGCCATCTGGCTTTGCATCGTTGCCGTACTAAGAGCCACACAGAGCGAAAAGGAAAAGCAGGATGAAACATACTGCGCTATCCACAACATACCATTTATGAGCACCACAGAGTGCTGGACGGGTATCTCTATATTCTGGCCTGTACTCTTGTTACTCATTCCCTTCTTCCTACTCTACAAAGCAATTTACAACTTAACAAAGAGAATAAAGAAATTATGAGAAAATTCATTTGCATATCATCAGTACCGTATGTTGTTAATAATGGCGGATTTCGTATAACCTTTCAAAAAGGAGACAGTATATCAGCAGTATACACAGAAGGAGACATCGTTCATTGTACAACAGACTTTGGTCATAGCTTTTGTATTCAAAAAAAAGATCTAGACAAGTCCTTCGAACGGGAATTTGACTATAAAGAAAAGAAATACTACCAACAGCTACGCGACAAGGCTGCTGTTGCAGCTATGCAGGGAATACTATCCAACGCTCCTTACATTGCAGCTATTGACGATGACAACGAAGATACTATCAAATCTATAGCCAATGACGCACTAGTACATGCTAACGCTCTAGTTAACAAAATAAAAGAAATGGATGAATAACATGACTCTTGGCACAACAGTATATCTGGCATGGTACGACTTCCGACAGCAGACAGAACACATCTGCAAGGGTGAGGTTGTTGACAATGAGCTGTGGGCTGGCACCAAACAGGCAGACATGATCAATGTCAGCTTCCAGCCTCCTGGCATGAAAGCACCCATCTGCCACCACTTCACTGCCGACAAGCTTTCTGAAGATGCTACCAACGTCCCCCACGACGACTGTTACCTTGTCTGTGGCAAAAAGACGCGCTTCTATGCTCACGACCATACTGTTTCTGCCACACCTAAGAATTCTACTTCCTCCGATGCCTGGCAACGCAAGGAACAGTTTAAGGCAGACCATTGGGACTATGAGCGTGGCCACCTACAGCTGGAATACCTCGACGAGTTCTACCAGCTCTGGCACGATGCCATTGCAGCAAAGCTGGGTGTCCCACAAAATGAGACACCTCCTGCCGTAGCCTCAGCTACAATCACTCTGCCGTCACATAAGGAAGCCACCACTCCTGCTGCATCTCCAGCAGGAAAGCGCAAGCGCACCACAGGCTCCATCACTTACAAAGACTCAATACAAACATCACTTTTCGACTAATACATTATGAAGAAAGAAGACTTTATCGGCAAGTTCATCCTGCGAGCAGGCGACTTGAAACCCGAAGAAATCACAAGCTACTACTGGCGTAGTCAGGGGATGACAATCTCCTACTGTCAGTATCTAAAGTCCATCGGCATGCTCTTCAATGACAAAGAGGATGCTGAACAGCATTACAGGTGCGTCATGGGTAGCATGAAGATGCCTGCCACAACTGTCCCCAGCGGCTCAGTCACTGGCTCTCCATGTACCTTTGCGGCATTCTCGCCGTCAACAGCTATAAAAGCTGTCAAGCCTCGCATCTACCTCTCAGGGCCTATCAGCAATCATGACCTAGAAGAGCGCCGTCAAGCATTCAAGAAAGCACAAACGGTACTGGAGGCAGAAGGTTTTACCGTGTTCAATCCTATGGAGAATGGTTTGTCTGCTGAGGCTACCACCCACGACCATATGCACCGCGACCTTGCCGTGCTTACCAACGAAGACATTCCTTTCACCGCTATCTATATGATGACTGGCTGGCTCCATTCTGCTGGTTGCAAGCTGGAGTTTGACGTGGCAACAGCTATCGGCCTCAGCGTCATCATAGAAACAGACGAGCAAAACACCAACTCAATATTAATCAATTTCAAATAACACTATGCACGAAACAGTATTACAGGCTATCATTGCCTACCTTTTTGGTCACAAGTATTACGTGAACATCATCAACACCATAGGCACCGACAAGTGCGAAGCCTCATCGTTCATCCATCGTAGCAAGGCTGAGGCCGACGAGCACCGCAAGCAGATAGAGTCTACTTCTTCCTTCAGCTACGTTGAAACCGTCTCATTCCGTTCTCGCAAAGAGTATTAACCGATAAAATCCAAGTTTCACTCATTATAACTATCTTAGCACCATGATTCAGAAAGCTATTCTTTTCCTGCTGCGCCACTGGCGCTGGCTTCGTCTGCGTAAGTTCTACGTCATTGCCGATGCTACCGACAATAGCATCACGCTGTCTAAGTGGCTCTTCCGCATGCTTGACGTGTATAACCAGGACGAAGCAAAGGTCTTCATGTTCTGTATCAACACCTTTAATGCTGATGGCAGTTTTGTCACTCGCAAGGACTATGCCTTTACGCTCAATCCCAAGTTGGATCAGGAGACACAGCTCTGCGACATTCAGTACAATCAGAAGCACCGCTGCATAGGCTTTGAGACTCTGAACCCTACCGTCAACCGTATTTTCTACGACTACGGTATGCAAGCGTACATTCGCTGCAAGCTCTCTGTCGACATGCTGCAGACGCAGTATAACAACATTACCTACTACCAACTCCTAAGACCTGGCAACAATGGAAAATCTGCTCAGTAACTCCCGCAAACCAGATATCACCTTCTACCGCAATGGTCGTATAGATATCAGTGCCCATGTTGTCAAGGCCCTGGACTTGCAGCGTGGCGACAGCATAGGCGTAACTACCGATGGCTACGAGTATCTGCTCTACGTTACCCATCGTGGTGGCAATGGCCGCTTTGAAGCTATGTGTATGCCGACGAATGTCAAGAAGAATACCAACAGCTTTCGTGCACACTCTGTTCGACTGTCGCGTGCAGTCCGTAAGGCTATTCCCGTAGGCCGTGCTGTAGGCGATGTGCTGCGTCTTCCTACTGGCAAGGCGTACCACTCAACGACTCTCGACTGCACCGTCATTCCGCTTATTACTCACAATCCATTATAGATATATTATGCAAAAGGAAATCAAGTACACAGGCTTCTCAGAGACACCCAGCGACTATGAGTGTCCTGATGGCGACCTCGCCACCGTCGTAGGCATGGTGCCAGAGGATGAAGCCATGAAACCTATCCAGCAACCGCAACTGCAGTTTAAGCTACCAAGCATGGTATCTGGAGAAACATGGTCTGTCGTGTTTATCCACAAGAATACGGGCTTTACCCACTACATTGTTTGTTGGGAAAGAACTGTTGAGATAAACAGTCAAAGCGTAAACAGAAAGTATTACTACTGGATAGGAAACTTTACTCCTGGCGAGACTCCTACATTCAACGCCAACAACCTCATTGTTTTCTTAGACGATAAAGAGGTCTATGAGTTGAACGCCTTGGGTAATACCTTGATGATACTGACTGACGATGGTATAGAGTATTACTTGTGGAAAGTAAACACATATAAAAGCCTGGGACAGAATATACCTATCACATACCTCTCCTTTGGATTGCAGGGTGATGTCGCGACAGAAACCAAAGAACAAAAGTTCTACGGCTTGTTTGGAGATTTAAGTTTTGACGAAGAAAAGGAAACGCCATGGTTTGCGGATGATGATTATGTCTTGTCGACAGATGACGAAAAAAGAATTATTACAGATGGTGTGCTAGCTCACGTTAATAGGTTTATTTCAGAACAAGTCGCTGAAAACAACAAGTTTGTTTTCCCGTTTTTTGTTCGCTATGCCTATAGGTTAACTGACGAATCTTTAATAATGCACTCCGCCCCTGTATTAATGACTACCGACACAAGCGCATGGACTCCGCGATGTGACATTACTCAAAGTGAAGTTCATGTAGACATAGTTGATGATAATTATTATTGGTGGGTAACTATGGATTTGAGGTGTATTGCGTATAACCTTGACTATGCAGCCTTCATCCCTGAACACCTTGAAGACTGGGGAGATATCGTCAAGTCTGTAGACATCTTTGTGTCATTGCCTATTTACACTTACAATCAGGCAGGAAAGGTTGCGGGCTTTCATAATTCCTCTAATGACTACATTGAACAGGATGGCATAAGAACATCCTTTGCAGGATATACTGTAGGAAAGATTGGTCAGGCAGTTCCAAATGCTTATTCTAAAATGCTTTCTTCTGCATATGCACCAGCTATACCTGGTCTCAGTGCTGCATACTTTAAAATTCATAACGAAGAGGCCCATGAATCAAGACAAGCATATAGGGCCTTTACATTACCCTATTTTTCAAAAGAAAAAATGCAAGATGACATATCTGCTGTCCACGATTATTATCTTTTGAAGTCTATTCCTATTGAAGACCTTTCTACGGAGCGTACAAAGATAAACCTTGTCGAAAATTATCTGACTAATCTGTCAACTAAAGAGCGCATGACAGATGACTATGCAGAAGGAACCAAGCTTATTGCAAAGACTTCGTTCGCATATAACCAGCGCCTTAACCTGGGAAACCTCTCAGTAGAAGCGTCCAATCCCTATGTACCCTCGTGTTATGCTGCTTATGCAAATGCCAACACCTGCGAATATGATATATACGTAAAGATTGAAGAAGGAAACAAGGAAATTGTTGTCAAGGCTCCAGTAATAACAGGGCTGTCTTATCTCCATAATGATAAGCCTATTATCTACTTCTATTATCCAAATTCAAACGCAAAGAAGGCTATTATCAAAAAACATGGGACGCCTGACGTTCTTTATGAGCTGCCACTCACCAAGCATGACTTCCTGAATGGCGTGTTCTATTATGGCGGTTGGTATCCAGACTTAACCGTCATACAAGATGAACCTACACCATCAACAGACAGAATGGTGCCCATGCCTAACAAACTCTACACCTCTGAGGTTGCGAACCCGTTCTTGTTCACTTCTAAAGGCATCCAGACCGTAGGTGTCGGCACTATCCTTGGTGTGCGTCCTATCGTCAAGGCTATGTCGCTGGCACAGTACGGCCAACACGACCTGTATGTATTCAGCTCCGATGGCGTCTGGTCGCTGGAGGTTGACAGCGAGGGCTACATGCAGCACCCGCACTTGGCTACTCCTGATATTGTGCTTGGCAATGGAGGCAGCATTTCACAGATAGACGGTGGTGTACTCTTTGCTACTGATCGTGGCATCATGCTTATTAGCGGCTCTGACTCCGTCTGCATCTCTGACATGCTCAACAGCACTAGTCCGTTTATCCCAATTGGCACTACAGCTGCACAAGACCTATTGCCTGGACTGCGCAATGTAGTTGACGCTGATATGATTGCCCAAATGCAGACAGGCACGTTCCGTAATTTTATTACGGATTGTCGCATGACGTATGACTACCCACACCAGCGTATCATTGTCTATTCGCCTACTCACGACTACGCTTACGTCTATTCGTTGAAGTCGAAACAGTGGGGCATGATGCCAAGCAAGATACAGTCTACACCCCTCAACTACCCTGCTGCGCTGGCAATGGTCGTTGGCAGTGACAGCCGAAACTGGCTGGTAGACTACTCTAAAGACGATATTGTGCAGGGCGTAATACAGGTAGAAAGTGGCCTCATCATCACCCGTCCGCTGAAGCTGGACTATCCTGACGTGCTGAAGACCGTTGACACCATCATTCAGCGTGGCAAGTTCCAGAAGGGCCATGTCAAGAGCATCCTCTATGGTTCGCGCGACCTGCTGAACTGGCAACTTGTCTGGTCTAGCGTAGACCACTACCTGCGTGGATTCAGTGGCACACCCTACAAGTACTTCCGCTTGGCGCTACTCTGCGACCTGGCAGAGGGCGAAGACTTGATGGGATGCACCGTACAGTTTACACCACGACTTACCGATCAATTGAGATAAACTAGTTTCTGTATCAATGGGCAAGCGTGCCCAGAAAATATTATTACAATATTTTATACTTTGTTTTAGTATTTGTTTAGATTTTAATAAACAAGAATGCCATCCGTCCGAGAGGGATAGATGGCATTCACTTTCATTACGAAAAACACTACTAACCTAAAACAATCATCTAATAACCATGATAAAACAAACTACTTATTACTAATAATACTACATCGCTATTTGCAGCATGATAATCTAGAATGGGTTAAGCGGTCTTCTCACCCTGCCTACGCGAAATGTCAATGCAGCAGATATCTTTGGCTCTACCATCTCTGCTTTCTGCACCCATTTTGCTTCACCGTCAGGCTTGGTGAGACTCATCCAGTCAGCCATCACCTTGTATACCAAAAACTCATGGATAAGTCTGCGCATCAGCTCTACCGTTGTCTGTGAGAAATCATCTGGAACCATCAAGTGCAACACCAGCTCGTCACGCTCCTGCAGCGTATCGTCCAGTGAGGTCTCGTCTTCTACTTCTACCTTAGAGTAAGGATAGCACAATTCAACACAGTGGGCAAAGGCCAAGTCCAGGACACGGGTAACACGGTCCACGTTGCCGTCTTCGCCAATATCCATCACCTGGTGACGATCGTGCTCGTCCTCCGTCTTCATGGTGTCACCTTCCACGTAGGCGTAGTTCTTGCAGTCGTACAGGATTTCCTCACGCTTGAAGGTGAGTGTTACCTTCTTTGTCCTTGGCTTTATCATTGCTTACGGGTTTTCGGTGGTTTCTGCTTCTTCTGTAGACTCAGGTGTCGGCTCTGGGTCTGGTGTCGGCTCAGGAGGTGTAGGTGTGGTGCGCTGCGGACGTACACGCTTATTCACTGCCTCACGTATCTGCTCCAAGTTGATTACTGCCTGTTTGATATAGTCGGCTGCATCGGGCTTGTTGGTAATGGTAAACCAGTCACCAATAGCTGTGTTGACAATATACTGGTGCAGGGCTGCGCTGATAGTATCGTTGGTGGCCGGATTGAAGTTTGACGGAACCTTCAGGGCAATAACAATATTCTCCGTTCCATCCATCTGAATGTCGTTGGCGCTTGTTCCGTCTTCCTCCAGGTACTCGCTCAACTTGGTTTTCAGCGTAGCAAAGGCATTGCCCAGGCTGCGCAAAATCTGGTTGGCGTTTTCCTCGTCGTCGTTAGCCTGCATGTTGGCCACGTCTTCGTGGTTGTTGTCCTTCTGACGGCTGCGGCCTGTCAGATACGTCTTGTTCTGAACGTCGTACACCAGTTCGCTCTTATACAGCGTAATAGTAATCGTCTGTCTTGCCATAATCTATTATCGTTTTAAATTTGTTCTACTTGTTCATGGTGTCGGGACAACACGCGTGGGTTTCTTTCTATAGAATATCTTACCCATTACGTCATTCATCATTCCCAGGGCGTCGGCTCCATAGCTTTCAATCTCTTCCTTATTGGTAAACTTATACCACTTGGCCACTATCACCGACACAAAGAAGCTGAACAGGCTGGCCTGCACGCTCTCCGTCAGGTTGTTGTCATACGACGATGATAACTCCAGCTTCACTACGTAGTCTCTGCTCAGGTCTATCGTGTTGCCCTCGCTGTTGTCACTTACCTCAACAATAAACTTCTTCAGCTGTTCGGTGGCGGCATTGCAGGCCTCCGTCCAGAACCGTTCAAGCATTGACCTGTCAGAGTCGGTAGTAAAGATGCGGTCATAGGCGCTGTCATCGCCTTGCATCTTTGCTCCTGTATAGCTGGTAGTCTTGGCCACTTCGTCATAGACCCGCTGCTTGCTGACTGTTAACGTCACCTCTATCATACCACAATTATAATCGATTACGCAGACAAAGATAGCGACAAAACCGCCATCCTCGCTTTTATCCGTTAACTAGTGTGCCTAGTGTGCCTGCTGGCTCTGTCAGCAGGAAATAAAACAGGGTGTCCCACAAAATGAGACACCCCAAACCAACACTTCATGGTGACGTCTATTTCTCCAGTCCGAAGTACTTGCGGATATTAAACACACCGTCCTTGTCTTTCAAGGAGTCCTTTGCCAGATAGTAGCACATCTTCAGCATGTCAAGCTCGTCAACCTCGGCTATCGACTTTTTGAGCACTCGCTCTGCCAACGTCAGGGCACTGTCGCTATACTTCATCGAGATACCCACATACATGGCATACGAATTGTAGTAGGGTGACTCTTCCATCGGCAAGCCTAACTTGGCAAGGGCCGCTTCCACCTTCTCGTAGCTCCACTTAGGCTGGGGATCCATGCTGTTGACAATAGCCATAGCCTCCTTGCGGGTCACATAGTTGTCCCAGTTCATGGAACACAGCTCGTCCACAAGGTCGGCTGCATCTTCCATGCTGTATCGTGTCAACTGCTCAATGGCCTTGCGCATCACACTGCCAAAGAGTTTCATGTTTGCCACATCACTTGATGCAGACATCTTTGCGTAGAGCTGGTCAAACTTCCGCATCAGCTCTTCTGAGGAAATAATCTGTGCCATATCAGTCATATTTGTTTGCGCAACAGTGACAGTATCTCGTCGAGCTTGCCACCCTGCTGTCGTTGTGTCTCTTCCAATTTTGTAAAGCGCTCTTCCGTCTGCTGCTTCTCCTTGAAGTCGGTGTCCAGCTGCGCTATCAGTCCTTTGCACTGCTTGATACGCTTCTCCTGCTTGGGGACTTCACGCTTGGCCTCAGCAATGTAGTTCTCGCTGGTCTTCAAGGTGGCGTGCAACTCGCGCACAATGGCATCCTTATCGGTGCTCAACAGTGTCAGCATTCCTGGCTGCTTGCTAGGAAACATGCTGGCCGTCACGTCCACTACGTCGGTGTAGTTCTTCCCATCCAGCGAGTAGGTCACGTCCACCACCTGTTGCATTGACGGCATCTGCATCTGCCCTGGCTTCATGTCGGGCATGTTCATGCGTGGTGTGCCAACAGTCACTATACTACCTTCGCAGTATTTTATCTCGTCACCTTTCATCAGGGCATAGACCACCGATGCGGACGTCATGTCTTTAAATAATGTGTTCATCGTTCTGTCCTCCGATTTTAATTTGCTTGTAATTTGCCACTACTCTAGCGGGTCTTTCCCTCCTGCAATGGGCAGCGGCCATAACAGCCGCCACCCTCGGAGGAAAAGTCGGTTTACTGGCCACCGCCACCACTCTTGCTACTACCGCTGTAGGTGTTGTAGAAGTTCTGGAACTGCCATTCCAACTTCTGCAGCTCTGCCTGCAGCGGGCTAATCATAGCGGCCGTGCCCTGCTGAGTACGCAACAGATCAAGCTCGGTTTGCAGGCGGGTCTTCTCAGCTACCACGTCCTGATAACGGCTGTTCTCCCATGCCTGACGGAAAGCGGCCACCTCTGCACGGGTGAGTCCACTCTCTACACGCATGCCTGTGAGAAGGTCGTTGGTCTGGTTGATGGTCTCGATACGGCCCTGATAGCCCTGCTCCAGCACCTGTGTCTTCAGACCGCAGCAGCAGTCCTTCATCTGCTGGATGATGTTCAGGTTGCCCAGGTTGATGGCGTTGGTCACACCAGCAAAGCCCATACCGTTCTGACTGCCCAGCTGTGCAATACCGAAGTTGACGGTATTGATGGCCTCACGGATGGAGTTTGCATCCACGTTCAGGTTCTGCGCCAGCTGACTGATGGCAAAGCCGTTGCCTTGGATGGCTTCACGCGCCCACTGGTTGTTGTTGTTGTCGTTGATCTGCGCCTGCAGGGAGTTCAACTTGTTCTGCGTCTCCATGTCGAGCACACCATTCATGGCTGCACCAGCGGCAGCACCACCGTTGTTGCCGAAGGCACCGTTGCCAAACAGGGCCAACATGACGAGATACATCCAGGGATTGTTGTTCATCATCGCCATTGCTGTAGTGGCATCCTGTCCGCTACCTGCCATGGGGAGGATATTAATCTTTTCGTCCATTGTCGTTTTGTTTTGATTGTGAATAATTGGGGTTGTTCTCACTACTCCCGCTGTTTCTCCAGCGGGCTGTCATTGGCCTTTGACACCACAAAGAACTCATTGTTTATCATGGTTTTGCCATGATGCTACGGTTTTCAGCCCTCAATTACTGAGGCTTTTTAACATCTCCATCCAGTCTGCTTATCACTCTTTCTACGGTTGCCCTCCCTATCTTGTAGTCTTTTGCAAGATGTCTGACGGCCTCACGGTATTTCAGACCGCACCGTCGCATATTCTGAAACTCTTCATACATACCGATATACCTGTAGTCATCTCTCATGACCTCACATTGTGAGAGCATTTTTAACCCTTCACGAAGAATTTTCAATAGTTCAACTTTTTTCATTGCATATCTTTTTCGGGTTCCTTTCCTACCCTGTTACCTTGCTTTCATTGTTGATGGCCCTCTCGCCACCGTTGCGCTGCTTCTCCAGCGCACTTCCACGACTCCCGCTGTTTCTCCATCTGGCCGTTACTGTGCTTTGCGGCTCTGTCGCAAAGTTTCACCAGGAGTACCCTACTCCTGCTCCTACATACGGTTCCAGCCGTCCTGACATAATGCCTACGCCATATCCAGCCTGTAGGCCTACATGCCACTTGCTACGCTTCTTCTGTATGGTTATGGTCTTGGTGATCGTGTTCGTCACCAGCCGTTGTCTGGTAATGATGGAGTCCAGCTTTGGCAAGTTCTGGTATTTGATGCCGCTGACATAAGCGGTATAGGTGCTATCGTCGGTATAGCTGCGCTGAACAACTTCCATAGGGATGCTGTCTTTCTCTGCGCTATCTGCTGGCACTGGCACCTTGACATAGCTTACCACCATCTCACGGGTTACTACTGGCACGGTGTCTTTCTTGGTGACGTATAGCGTATCAGTGCGCTCTACGGTCACAGTGTCCACTGTAACGTCGTTACCGCTACATTGCTTGTAGTTGAATAACAACGACACCAGCAGGGCCACAGCAAGAAAAACAACCGCCTTTTTCATCATTCAATGGTTATGTAGATGTTATTGTCTTTGCACTCCTGCAGTTTCTTATACAGGCGTTCAAAGGTTACACGGCTGTTAAGCACCTTCCCGACTTCCTTATTCTCGCCTACCAGTATGCATCCGTCCGTATCGTCAACAGTATTGCCGATGTGTATCAGTACACCTTCATACGCTGGCACATTGATTAGTCTGGGTAAATACCCGTCACAGAATTTGTAAGCGTTCTTGCTGCGGAAACGTGGTGACTGTACGGCCAGCGTAACGCGATATTTGCCTTTAGGTATGGCCGTCTTACCATTGATCTTTAGGCTTTCGTTGACACACTTAGGTAGCGACTGCAACAGTCCCCTGTCAGTATCTTCCAGCGTATCACAAAACCGTACACCATCCACATATAACCGTCCTATGGTGTATTTCTCACGCTTCGCAATTCTCTTTAATAGTAGCTCCATCTTTCTTCTTGACCCAATTAAACTTTTCTACAAACTTAACGCTAAGCGCATAATACATTAAATCTACGAACTTATACCATGCTGTGCCAGGAGTCAGGATATTACGCCAGTTCCTACAGATGTTTGTACCAAACACATAGATAGCCAGGAAACACAATCCCTTGACTACTGTAATAGCCTGCTCCTTTTCACCCATTAAGTGACCTATCAGAAACAGCGCACCTACAGTACCAAAGAATATAAAGCACAATATGAAGAACCACAGTGCTTTCTTCCACGACCACTCTTCACCACTTACCCTTGCCGCTAGCAGTCCAAACACAAAGTGCACGCCAAACAGTAGTGCCATAGCGATCATGAAGTTCTGGATTGGGGCCAGCAGTGTAAACAAGGCCCCAATTACCATCACTATGTATGTCTTAAACTCAGCCATTTTGTATTTACTCGTTCATTTTATTAAACAGTTCCTTAAACTTTGGAAATGCCATCCATCCTGCTATGGCTATGCCAAAGGCAATAGGATAAGCACCATCATAGATGGTGTGCCCTATGCCTCCTGCTATGCCTAGGAAAGCAAGACAAAGGAGAAAGAAGATTAATACTTTGTTCATAATCTGTTTTTAAATTTGTACCGAGTTATTACAATAACTATGTTAGTTTGTATTGAGATGTGAGTTTATCTGCAACATATTGCGCAGGAATACCACATATCACAACCATAAATACTGCTTTTATAAACTTCTTCATTACAAGAACTCTGTCCTTATTGATATGTTATTTCTCTATCTTGACCATTACCTCCAATTCGAGTAATGTAGATTTTTTTATTTAGTGTATCAATATTAAACACATCAAATACCTGCTCAGACGTTGTACCCTGTATCCTGTTTGGAGTAACATCGTCATAAGTAGAAGCAAGAGTACCATTAGCGTCACAGGTGGTGGCTATAATAGCATAACCTTTATCTGCTACAATGTACTTATCTCTATGTGTATGACCAGTAATCAATGCTACTACGGTTGCATTAGCATTATCAACAGCATTATCTATTATAGACTTAATGGATGCACCTACTGTATTAACTGTCAAAGACTGACCTATATTAGCACCTTCCCAATAAGAATGTGTAAAGAGTATGACACTCCACGCACTATCAAGTTCTGTAATTCTCTGGGTAATCCAATTTGCCTGTGCAGTAGGAATTGTACTATCTATGCTCGAACCATCACAGAAAATATATCTAATCTTCTGAGACACATTGTCTTTATAAAAATATACTTCCTTATTGAGAGTTCCAAGTTTATCCTCTAAAGACTTATTGAAAGCATAGTAGAAATCATTATCTGTCAATGAGTTCCTTATATCGTGGTTTCCTCTTGCTGCATAACAATTCTCAACACTTCTGAAATCTTCATTAAACTGCATGAAATAACCAAATGCTTCATCAGTATCATTAGCCGAGGTATAAGTATCACCTCCAAATACCACACTTTTAATGAGTGTATTATCTAATATATATTTAATCAACTTTGGAGATTGTCTGAAATTGTGGTCTAAGTGCATATCGGTTATAAATATGAAGCTATCACCATTCATGGCTACCTGATGAGCCTTATCTTTAATTGTTACAAGTTTAGCATCAATATACGACTGCCAATAAGATGGTAATTTATCACCACTTAACTTCTCATCAATATCAGATAATAATCTGCCAGTATCAACACTTACCTTGCATTTAGCACCGTTAGTTTGGGTTTCATTGTTTGAGCAACAAACATACAGATACTTTGTATTGAGTGGCAATGTAATCTCGTAGTCAGTATAGTTGGTACTTGCTGTGCCTACAAAAGCATGAAGCAATACATTATTAGAATCAAATGCACAAGCGAGAGAATAATTAGTTAAATCATTTCCTTGTCTTCCAGTTATAAATGCCTTTTTATAATCAGACACTTCGTATTTCTTAACAAGACATTTGAAGTATGAACTAACATCGGTAGCTGTCAACACACCTGACGGCGTTATATAATATCCTTGATAAGTTTCAACAGGATTTATCTCTGCGATAGATTTTTCATCCACATATTTGTATATGCCCTTTATATAAGACATAACAGTCTCAAGATTCAGGCTAACCTTACATAGAGTGCCTGCTGTTTGATTAGTAATATTTGAGTTGCAAACATACAAATACTTTGCGTTAGCAGGTAAATCAATTTTATAGTCAGTATAATTAGTACCCCCTGTCAAAACATAGGCTTCAAGCAAGGTTGTTCCATCCGATGCTATGGCACAAGCAAGGGCATAATCTGTGGTTGGAGAACCTTGTCTACCTGTTACCTTTGCAGACGTAAAACCTTCTACATCGAATTTTCTTACTTGTGGCTTGTCATAAGTAGCAGAAGATGTTTGTACCAAACTTCCATCAGGAGATAAGTAATATCCTTGGTAAACCTCCAATGGCAACAATTCTCCAATGAACTTTTCTTGCATTTTCGTAATAGGAGGTATAACCGTATTCTCGTCGATACAAGAGATAACATTTGTTTGGATTGACTTATTAGTATTGCAAACTCTCAGATATACAGCATTTTGAGGCAATGTTATCAAATAATCATCATAGTTGGTGCTTGCTGTCAATGTGTATGCCTGTAAAACGGTTGTATTATCTGCTGCAAAGGCACAAGCTAAAGCATATTGTGTTATAGGAGTGCCTTGTCTACCCGTTATCTTTACTTTGGAAAATCCCTGCACATTATAACTTCTTACCTCACTCAAAGCTGAACCTGTGGCAATTGCTCCTTCTGGTGTAAGATATTTGCCTTCATATATTGAAAGAAGAATAGGGTCTGAGATATTTACAAATCCAATTGTGTTTAACATTGATGTTATCAATGCTCTTGAAGTGGGGTAATTTCTACTACCAATGGAAAGAGAATCCTTCAAACCAACCCAATTAGACGCGTTTGATATATCTTCCCATGCTGTGGTTGTTCCAATATAAAAATACTCCACATATTTATTAGTTACGGAATCAATAAATTTAATGTTCATGCCCCCCGTTCTTCTTTTCATTGGAATAACAGTTATGGCAAGAGCTAATGTATAAGTATTACCACTATTAACACCGCTTGTTGGGTGATGAAAACTAATATCGTAGGCACTTCCATCTTTTTTGATTCCTTCAAATACTGCCCCTGTGGTTGGTAAATTTTGACTATCCGCAACAAGTTCCTTATCCACTCCTTGCCACTTGGTCACATCTGTTGTGAACTCATCAGCAATTAAATCGAAACGTTTATACTTATTGTCAGAACTATCTACAAAACGGATGGTCATTCCACCATACTTTTCATCAGCAGAAAGATTGGTGTTAAGAACATTCAACGCTAATTGAAGAGTATAAGTGTTCCCATCGTCCACACCACTTGTAGGGAAGTGTACGCTGACATCGTAGGCGCTGCCGTCAGTCTTGATCGCTTTTTTGATAGCACCTTTTACATGCGTGTTGAAGAACTCACGCAACTTGTTTAAGTCCCAACTGAATTTTCTGTTTGTATAACTCATGATATATCTTTTTAGTTGTTATTAATCTTCTAATGCTGCTTCCATCTCTTCGGTGGTAATAATCTCTGAGTGCTCTTCTGCGTTGATGTTTACGCGGGCCTGTTCCTGCTGTTGTTCAGTCAGCGTCTGTTCGGAATATCGTACCACATTCAGCATTTCTTCTTCAGCTGCAGAAGCACCAATATTGTCACGGGCCTGCTGGCGCTCCTGTTCTGTCAGTTGTTGTGGCTCAAACTTCAGTACGTTCCCCTGTGATGATTCTTTGTCATAGTACTGCACAGCTGGATAGGTATATTTTTGTGCCGCAGGCTTGCTGCTTTTCAGGGTAAACAGTTTACCATACTTGCTATGGCTCTCTAAAGCGCTCTGCAAGGCTGTCTCTGTGGTCTCAAACATGCTGCCGCCATCTGTCTGAGGCTCAAAGGTAATCAGTGCCGACGTACCATAGTTCAACGACACTCTTACGCTCACTGCGCTTTTCGATGTATAGGTCTTCAATATCATAGCATAATATGTTTTAGTCCGCTAATGCTGCCGCCATTTCTTCGGAGGTGATAACTTCCATTCCTAGGTTTTCAAGTACCTGCTCCACTTGTGCCGATGTCAATGACTGTTCGCCATACAACAGAACATTCTCCAACTCGTCAACGCCACCCGTGCCACCTGTCGCAGTCCAGGTTCCTGCCACGTCACAACGATAAACGTCTCCTGGCACACTGTCGCCTACAGTTGCCCACATGCCAACTTCTGGGTTTGGATAAGCTGTTTGCAGGGCTGTAAGTGTGGCAAACAGACCAACGTTGGGCTGTTTTATATGTTTGGCACGAAGCACACCACGAACACGCAAGTCTCCTTGCACGTCAGCATGTGAACCTATATGTGCTTCGTGCTGAACATTCAGATCGCTCACCGTAAAGTCTTGTCGGCTGGTTGTCTCTGTGACGGCCTCTGCATTCTCCCACTGCTGAATGTACTTGTTCCAGCGGTACTTAGTTCCCTGCTGGTTGGGGATAAACAGGTAGTCACCTTCTATGCCACCGTTGGGGTATGCTGTCCAAACGGCCTGTATGTTTGCAAAATTGCCAAGATTCCTTATATCCATTGTATTGTTATGCTGTTACTGTTACTCCGAGTAGTTCCTGGCAGACATTCAGGAACTTCATAGCCTGCTCTGTCTGCTGGGTTGACAATGCCACCAGATACGCTGCATAGTACACAACAGGGCGCTCTAGTTTGAAGGGCAAGTCAATTACTTCTTCGTCGTTGATGGTGTATTTAATCGGTAGTGGTGCATATCGCGCCATCTTGATATACACATGTTCACCTTGCTCACAGCTGTAGAACTCCAGTACATTGCCGATGGGCTGCTGCACTATGGCCACAACAGGACGCTGCGGATTGCCTCTGACACCTGCATAACGGCTGTGCTGACGGCTGTAGAGTGGCGATGTCTCGTCGATGGCCAACGTCACTGGCATTGACCAGTCGCTCATTTGGAATACTATCAGACGCAGGAAATCATCAGGCAACACGATATGGCCACTGCCGTACCCTGGCTGCATGTCCCAGCCGATGGTCTCGCCAAAGGCTTTGCCAGTACCAAGAAAGGCTAGTGGTGCTGACATGACAACGGCACGGGCTGCATCCTCAATCTTGCTATTGATAACCTCTTCGATGGAAAGGGTGTCGACGTCGCCCAGCGCAACGAGTGGTGCACTGCTCATGTTCTGGTCGAGGGCAATACGTATCTCTCTGATGATATCCTTTACCTGATAAATCATAGCGTTTACTTATTCTGTCCAGTCGATAGTAATACCAACACTCTTAGCGGCTTCTACGATGGCGGCACGGGTGCGCATCTTGCTACGGCTGATACCGTATCTGTCAGCAAGAAACTCCTTGGCATCCTCATTGTTGCCAAACTGTTTTACCACACCCTTATTGGTGGGTGCCTGTGCTGCTTCGGACTTAGCCTCAGCCACTTTCTTTGCTGGTTTCTCAATGACAATCTCTTCTTTGAACATCTTGCCAAAGCGATGGTGACCGCGTAAAGCCTGTGCCAAATCTTTGTTGTCGGTATAAAAAACGCTGCCTTTCCCTGACAGCTCAGAGAAAGAGACGTGGGTGTTAGCGCCATTGGGAAGTACCACATTGATGGCAACATGCGTATTTGATGTGAATTTAAACATAATCTTGTTATTATAAAAATCTGGGCGAGCGGCCTGTTACCACCCGCCCAGACTGGTTATTCTACGTAGAAAACTGATTATGCGTTCTTAGTGTAGGTCTTGCTGACAACGGCACTAGAAACATAGCCATCCTTCACGGCAATAGCCTTAATGGTGGTTGTTGCAGAGATGCTGATAGCTGTCGTGTACTTAGTAGACTGCGTGGTAGGTGTCGTTGTGCCGTCGGTGGTGTAGTAGATGTCAGCACCAGCGGTTGCACTTGACAGTGTTACAGAAGCAGAGCTATCGAAAGTACCAGTGGTCGGAGCAAAGACGGGAGCTGCTACGACGGGCTGCTGAGCAAGACGCATACGAGCGTGAGCCTTAGCATAACGCAGATACAGACAGCTAACCTCCTGCAGTACTACAGCGTTGGTATTGCGTACACCAGCCTTCTTCAGGTCAAGGATGTTACGGCCCCAGCTGACGTGAGTCTTCTTGGTCAGGTACTCTGGATCCATGGCGAAACCGCAATCACTCATACCGTTCATGTCAAACAGCTCATGGTGGATGGTCAGCACCTCGCCAAAGTCGGTGTCCCAGCTCTTGAACTTCAGGTTCCAAACCTCTACGGTGTCCTTCAGACGGAACTTCTCACTCTTAATCTTAGAGAAAGCTGCCAGCAGGTCTGAACCGCAGAACAGAATCTTACGCTTGTTGCCGATGCCAGTACCAACAAACAGGTCCTTGGTGATGTCTACCAGGTTATCGTCGGAGATAACGGCCTTGCCAGTGGTGAGATCCCACTCGCCAACCTCGATATCCTTGCCAGCCATGTACCAGATACCACCAGTGAACCATGTAGCCATACCGTTCTTGGAAGCGTGGTAGATGACGTGCTTGTCACCGAACAGGTAGCTGTTCTCCTGAGCCAGTCGCATGTCGTAGATACCATCCTCTTCAATGTCAGAGAAAGTCCAGTCAACTTCCTTAGCGGCAATCTCGTCGAACTTAGACTGCTCAATCTGAATCATGAAGTTCTGACAGTACTGAATCTCAGCAGTAGGAATGTTGTTGAAGCGGCCTGTCTGTACGTCAAGCTCACCGCAAGCCTTACCCATGCGGACCAGTGTAGTGCCAGCAGGAATAGCAGGAACCCAGATGGTAGCGTTTGAAGTATCCTTGTTACCGTTGACAGCATAGACGGTAGGCATGTTGGTGTCAGAGTTCTTACCGCATACGCAGAGTACCAGGTCGGGAGTATTCTCGTCATCGGGGTCGTAAGCCTGTCCCTGATAGTCGAACTTAGCCTTAACACCTACGACACGGATAGTATCGTCAAGAGTAAACATGTTGACGTCATCAACAGGCAGAGAGATACTTGCACCTGAGTCCTGTGCCTCGACAGCAGAAGAGGTGGTACACTTGATAGGACGTGTGCCTACGCTGTAGTACTTAACCTCAAATGAGTCACTGTGCTGTGCAGTAGCATAACGGGAAATCTGGTCGATAGGCGTAGCCATCGGACGGATTTTCACAATACGGGCATCAATGTCTTTGGTATAGAAGTCGGGATCACCGTCTCGACGGCCACCTGTCTCAGTAGCCATACCCTGACCATCCTTGCCCTGGTTACCTGCGCCACCCTCGGTCTTACCTGCATCGGGAAGATTGGAGGCATCAGCAACCATCACACCTGAACCAGCGCTGAATACCAGCGTCAAGAGTGTCAGCGCCAAGCCATACACCCAGTTCATAAAGCTTTTTGTCTTTTTCATTGTTGTTGCTTTTTGAGATTTGATATTTAGTTATAAAGAAACATCATGCTATCCACGGACGGTACGCTTCTCACCGCCACGTTCCCAGATATTCTGAACACCCTCGCCATAGTTTTCAAGGGCACCCATGTCACGCTTACGACGTGGAGCACCACTGCCACCGTTTTTACCGCCAAGAGCTGGAATACCGTCGCCACCAGTCTGCTTGCGAAGCTTCTCGTCAATCTTGGCGTTCTTGCCACGTACCTCACCAACATGCTCTGCAGCTGCCACGTCAAGGTCATGGTTGATAGCTTTCATAGCCATGTCGATGGTTTCAGGAGTAAACTTACCTACGATGGCATTGTTGGCAATAGTCATGATAAGTGTCATAGCCTCATCCACCTGGTCATCGGTAAGGTTGTTCTTTGCCTGTAACTCGTCAATGGCCTGCAGCGACTGCGCGATATTCTGCTGATAGATGTCATCCAGCTCCTTCTCCTTGGCGACACGCTCCACAAACTCCTTGTTGGCTGCGGCAATCTGTTCCTGGCGCTCTGGATCGTCAATGGCATCCTTGATGTCGGTGCCGAACTGACGTACCAATACCACTACAGGGTCGTCGCCATTACGCCACGATGTCAGGAAGCTGGCACTACGTGGGTCGGCTGTAAACATGTCGGAGAAAGCTTTCTCACGCTCCTTGTAGCCATTAAGCTCACTGTCGTAATTGTCGTAATCATCTGAAATTGCACCCATCACGGCCTCGTCATCGTCCAGGTTCAAGTCGGGATTGCGACCTTTCAAGCGCTCCATCATTGCTTCGCGCTTTGTCTTAACTTGCTGATTTTCAACTTCTGCCATAATAAAAAAGTTTTTCAGCCACAAATATAAGGCAATTATACCTGTTTTGACTTTTATCCGTTAACCGCTGAAAATTATTAACTTTGTCAGTGTAAATCAGTCATATACACGCATGAAGCCTCGTGGTGCAAAATTCGAATACGAGCAAGAAAGGAACAACGACCTGATGCAGGCATACCATCAACTGGTGGAAGAAGCGGAATTTGTCTGTCTGCCAGCAATATATAAGGAGGTAGTCAACAAACCTGCTCAACGTTTCTATGTCAGTGAGGAACGTGCGGCCATCGTGGTAGGTGCCATGATTCGTGGTGTCAGCATCGACAACATGGTTCCCAATAAAAAAGAGATGTTCCAAGAGATTTTCCAGCGTGCTATGACGATACGCAAAGAGCATCCAGACATGCCAATTCTGGAGGTGGTCTTTCAGGTGGTACGTCAACCTGCTCCAAAGTTCTATCTCACTCCTGGCTCTGCAAAGGCAATCATATTTAAAGCAAAACGACAATGGTACGAAACGAGAAAGAAAAGGCTGCGGCACTTATTCTGACTGCTGCCTGTATCACTATCAGCGTATCTGTCAGAGTGCTCGATGGTTTTCCCATTGAGTCTGTTGCTATTGCACCTCACTGTGGCATCTTCCAGCGCCTTGCCTATTCGTTCTTCCATGCCAGCATGCTGCACTGTGTTGTCAACTGCTGGTGTCTGCTGTCAGTGGTCTTTGCCTACCGTGTATCGCTCTGGTCACTCCTGCTGGCATATCTTACCGCCATACTCTATCCCATCGACACCATCACTGCGGTAGCAAACTCTTCACTCTTCACTCTTCACTCTTCACTTACTGGTACTGTCGGCCTGTCTGCTGTCTGTTTCTCACTGCTGGGCCAGATAGCCTTTCAGGTTCAGCACAAGCTACACTATCAACTTTGCATCCTGTTATTCATTGCCTATGGCTACATTCTTCCCTGGGCCTGTTCTGTATGTGGCTATGCTATAGCCACTCCCAATAACCTTCTTCACATCTACAGCTACGTCGTCGGGCTGCTGGTCGGCTTCCTTAACTCTCCTGCACCATGGCAACGAAAGTAACCACAGCGAATTCAAAGAAGAAGGTCTCTGACTTTATTGTTCCCTTGGTTATCCTTAACATCATTCAGGAGAATACCAAGCGTAACGATACGATCCTTGCAAAGTTCAATCCTATCACGGGAGAAGGAAGCATCGGTGAGCGTGTAAAGATAACCATAAAGGATTTCCCCTTTGCCGTACAGTACATACCTCGCAGAATGATGACAGTGCCACTGGTACGCCAGTTGGCAGAAGCGGGTAGCATCAAGGCATTCTATAAAGAGCTGACGGATGGTAAAGGGCAGTTCAATGATGAGGAAAAAGAAAAGATCATTGAGCAATTTATCCGCATCCGTATCAAGCATGACTTTCCTTTCTGGGCTGCTCTGTATGTACTGATTAAGCGCAAAGGTGGTGGTGAAGACGTACATTTCCGTCTGAACCGTCCACAGCGCATACTCATTGAGCGCTTTGAACGACGTCGCCTGCAAGGAAAGCCTATCCGTCTGGTACTGCTGAAAGCTCGACAATGGGGTGGTTCTACCTGCACGCAGATGTATATGGCTTGGCTCCAGCTTGTTCATAAGGTCGGCCTTAACAGCCTCATCGTAGCTCATGTAAAGGACACGTCTGAGGAAATCAAGGATATGTTCAACAAGATGCTGGATGAATATCCTATCAGCATGTTGTATGAGATGGGCGAAGCATACGACGAGAATGAGAAGAAGCTTGTTGGCGTAGGTCGTAGTGGCAATATCAGTCGCGTGCCTCAGCGTAACTGTAAGATAAAGATAGGTACAGCAGAGAAGCCAAACTCTGCCCGTGGTGGTGATTACAACTTGGTACACTGCTCTGAGGTAGGCCTGTGGAAAAAGACGGATGGCAAGTCGCCAGAGGATATTGCACGCTCTGCTTTCGGTGGTATGCTGCTGTTGCCATATACCATGATAGTACTGGAGTCTACAGCCAACGGCACGGGTAACTACTACCATCGTGAGTATATTGCCGCCAAGGAAGGAAAGTCGCAGTTTGAGGCACTGTTTATTTCTTGGTTCATGATTGAGCAATATGCAATGCCTGTCACAAAGGACTATCTGGAAGAGAATAATATCAACATTCCCAAGGGCGCTGCACCTTTAGAGGCATTCGCTATGTGGCTCTACGACCATCGTAACAGTAATACTGTTGCCAGCAATCGTGAGGAACCTGGCTCTTATCTGTGGTGGCTCTGGAACCAAGGTGCTACGCTGGAAGCTATTGCATGGTACATTCAGGAGCGCAAGAAGTACACTGAGCATGGTTTGATGGCTGCTGAGTACCCGTCCAACGACATTGAGGCGTTTACGTTCTCAGGTTCTCACGTCTTCCATGCTGAGGATATTGAACAGTTCCGTAGCGCTTGCCGTCCTCCCAAAATGATTGGCGAGATATACGGACGTGAAGATACTGGAAAGAACGCGCTGGAGAAGCTGCGCTTCAAGCCAGAGCCAGACGGTAAACTATGGGTATGGCAAGACGTAGAGTATGACGACGACGAGGTTGTGCTCTATCGCTATCTGGTTGTTGTCGATGTCTGCAAAGGCCATACCAAGCGTGCCGACTACTCTGTCATCACAGTCTTTGACCGTCTATACATGATGGATCTAGACAAGCCTACGGTGGTGGCACAGTGGTACGGACATATAGACATGGACTTGCTATCATGGAAAGCGGCACAGATAGCGGCCTACTACGATAATGCGCTGCTGGTCATCGAGTCTAACACCTTAGAGACAAACAATACCAAGGGCGATGCTGAGTATATTCTCAACATAATCCGTGAGGTCTATGAAAACCTGTATGCCCGCAAGCAGAGTGCAGAAGACATCAAGGAGAAAGTACCTCTCAAATACGGTTTCCATACCAACGTAGCGACAAAGCCTGTCATCATCAATAACCTAAAGACCATCGTGCGTGAACATCTATATGTAGAGCGTGACGAGCGTTGTCTGGAAGAGATGCATACATACATTGAGACAGAGAAGGGAGGCTATGAGGCCATGGAGGGCTACCACGATGACTTGCTGATGACAAGGGCCATCGGATTGTATATCTGTTTCCACGAAATGCCTGTACCAGTTATTGCAAAACGTCCACATGTCACCAAGACACGAAGAACAAAGAAGAAAGCGGTATCTGCCGCAACAATATAGTATTAACTTAAAAGTAAATTATTATGTACAATTTCATCCGACACTTCATGGACTACCTGAAGTTACGCAAAGCTATCATCACTGCTGACGAACTACATGCCAAGGACCGTGACCGTTACTACGTCATGCCTGGCTCTGACGGCAAGCTGGTTATCATGGACCGAAAGAACTTCAAGCGCCTGAAGCTGAAGCACTACATTGATCAAAAGGTTACACTGAACGACGTCCGTCGTGAATGTTTCTATCACACCCCCTATGCTGACGGCTCAGACCGCATGCCTGCCTACGTCCGCAAAGAGCGTGCTGAAGCTTACTATCAGTGGGCCGTCTTCCAACGTATCGGTAAAAAGAAGCACAATGGAACAAACAAGAAATGATGAAGACCTGACGGGTATTGCTACACTGTCCCATGACCCGCTAGCTACCTACAACATTCACGGCAAACCTACAAAGATAAGAGGTGGCCGCAAATAGCCACCTCTCTTTACCACCACTCTCAGTGTTTTTCCACTGTGTATTACGCAGCTTCCCGCATAGCACCATACAGCTGGTTGGCTGCTTGCTGGTTGGCTCCTGCGGCCACCTGCTGCTGCAACTCTGGCGACATAGCATCTGGTATCTCGCCATTCTGTAGCTGTTCCTGCTGGCTCTTGATGCTCTGCAACAGCTGGTCGGCAAATGGGAAGTCGCCAACCTGCAACATCTGTTCCAAAGAAATCTGGTTTGCACGCCATATCTCCATAAGGAAGTCGTTGGCCATCTTGCGATACTCTGGTGTCGATGTACTCTCTGTGATTGACAGGTCAAACTCAACGTCACGTATCTTCTTCGGGTCATACTCGATACTCTGACCTGCACGGCCAACGATGTTGCGCACCTTCTTCTCGTCGTAGAACTGCTGCATGTTCTTGACATCCTTGTAGGCTCCGTCAATGATAAACATGGAGAAGCTGTCAAGCAAGTCAAGCAACGATGTTGCAGCGTTCTGGGCCTGCTGTGCATACAGTGTGCCACTGGTTCCTGCGACTCCTGCCCTGCCCTGCAAAGCTCCATGTACGCCTGAGATGTCTTCAAAGAACTTCAGCTGTATCTGCAACAGTTCGTTGATACCGATATTGGTAGAGTTGGCAACGACCTGCTTGGGCATCTCAATGCCTGGCTTGGCCTTATAAACGATGACGCCATTGAAGCGCGTCCACTCGTCGGCAATCTCTTCAATACTCATCTGATTACCCTCCAGTGCCTGTTCAGGTATCATCAGCACACCCTTGGCACTGCTGCGCATGATCCAGTCGTAGAGCGTAATCAGTCGGTTGGTATAGCGCTGTTGGTCTATTACGTCAGCCACAAAGCTGTGTATCTCTCCGTCGATGAACGGATAAGGCATGAATACATACGGATGACTTTTGTGCTCGTACTTCGTTTCCCCCTCGTCAAGGATATCTCCAAATGGTGTCAGGTAATAGTAGTACCAGTAGTCATCGACAAACCACTCTGCTTCAATCAGTGGTATGTCGTCTTCATCCATACCTGCAGCCAGTCCACGCTCTAGGCGCTGCTCGTTGACCTGCGCCACCATCACGTCATAGTCCTCTTCGTCAATCTTGAAGAAGTCGCCATTGTTATAGTCATGACAACGGTAGCGGGGCTTAGTCTCCTTACGCCACACCTCAATGACACGGCACATAGTCGGGTCTGACGTTAGCAAGAAGTCGTAGTTCTTGATGCGGCTGTAGCCAAAGCGCTCTGCTGCCAATGACAGATTGTGCTTGTTGCGGGCCTGAGCGTAGATGCGACTCAGTCGTTTGTATTCTTCTGGAGAGTGGGCAAACTTCTCACACAATGCGCCAAACTTGACTTCGTGCACCTCTCCCACCAGCGAACAGTCCCATCCACGGAAGTCTCGCATGTTGTTGTCAATGATGAAGTTGTTAGGCTGCACATTTTCCGTCCAACACTCCTTGCGGCCATTCTTCCAACCATAGAACTTACGATAAACGGGCATTCCTGATATCAGGAACTCTTCAAAGGCACGTGCATCTAACTGACTTGCCCTGTTTAGCTGGCGGTTGCACTGCAGCATCACCGTCATGGTCTCGCCAAGCTTCTGCTCGTCACGGTCCCTGGCACTGCATACAGGCTCCTTGGATTGCTGGCGGTAGACACCCAACACATTCTTTACCAGTCTGCGGATAAGGTTGTTCTTCAGTGGCACGCTGCCCTGCTGCTTGATATACTCTTCTTCCGTCATCTGCTCACCTTCTGGTGTCTCAATGATGTCACCCCACTGGTCACCATAGGTGTAGCGCTTGTTGCGCTCACGGTCTATACGGAACTTGCTCATGTTGTCCCAGTACTGCTGGGCCTCCATCAGCACGTCATAGGCACGACGGTCACCGAACTGCTTAGACTCCTTCACGGAATCTATGCAGTCGGTCTTCGGCCGTACCTGTTTCATCGATAATAACACTTCTCTGGCCATAGAATTTCAACTTAAGTTTGCGCAAAAATACACAATCACAGATATATACGTGTTTTATCGGTTACCTACTACAACAAAAACAGCTGATACGGAGCCGTATCAGGCTGATACAGCGCCAGCTACAGCTAATACAGCCCCGTATTAGGCTGATACAGAGAAAATTCTCTAGAGAATCTCTTGCAAATAAGGCTAATAAATCAGGCAGATAACAGTACGAAATCTACCACAAGAAAATAAGTGTCACACTAAACTTACAGATACGCAGCGCGTTACGCGTGACAGTGACAGCAAAATTCATAGTAATTTCTTGCTAATACTTGCAAGTTTGGAAAGAATTAGCTATATTTGCACCCAGTAACCTAAAACGATGAGATTATGAAAAGACTATTTGCCTTTATCGCGCTGTTCATGGCGATCAACATTTCAGCTGGTGAATCCTACGTGTATATCTGCACAGGGCCGCAATCCAAGAAGTACCACAAGACAGAGAAGTGCCGTGGCCTCAACAAGTGCTCAGGCACCATCAAGAAGATTACCCTGGAGGAAGCAAAGAAGATTAACAGAACACCATGTAAAATTTGCTATTGAGCTTATGAGGAATACAGCTATTGTCATTGCAACACTTTTGCTTTTCTCTTCATGCTACTTTGAGGAACAAAGAGCAGAAAAAGAAATAAGGGAATTGCAAGCAAAATTGGACTCTATAGAATGTCGTGTCAATGATGTGAGAGATTTTATAGAATTAAAGAAAAATGAAATATTGTACAGCACAATAGAAGATAGTGATGAGTGTAGCGACGACTTTAAGGATGAGGTGTCGGATGCTATAAACGAAATGCTAGAGGAAGTTGGTCATCATCTGTATTCTATAGAAGACGAAACTCATTACAATGATTACGATTTTGGTTATTAATTTCTAGGGAGAATGAAAAATTTCTCCCTTTTTATTTGGAAGTTTCCCGAATTATTCCTATCTTTGCAGCGTCAAATAATTGTTACTGCGTCAAAGAAGGGATTCGGAGATGCTGCCTGTGACGGGTGGCTTTTTTCGTTTAAGTCCCTTGGCCTTAATTCAAATTAAGACCTATAACGTATGATTTGTTAAAAGATTAACGTATAATCTTCAGCGCAACGTGTAGGGTAGCGGGAACGCCCCTGGGATTTCGCAGTAACAATCCTGACAGCACGTAAAGCGCTGATTTTTTTTGTTACTGTATGGTTACAACAAAGACCATTTCCGCACAGCTCAGCGGACGCCAGCACCTCTGTCAGGGTGCCAGCGGAAAGAGCACAGCAAACGGCAGTCACCAGATTGCCAAGTTATCCACCTACCTGAAGACGCGTGGCGGTCTCTTCCGTCTCCTTGCACTCTTCCCTGGCAATATGCCAGTAGAAGAAGCCGTGCGTCTGGCACCGACCATGCTCACCAATGGCAGAAAGGAGGTGGTGTATGTATAAAATTTTTGCATTATTGACATGGGTATGCATTATTGGAAACTATATAGCTGCCGTGTTTATCATGAGCAAATGTGCTTTTCCTTGTGTTGTTATTGCCGTAGTAATCATGCTTTTACAAACTTTTTTGGCAACAACTGTGTTATGTATGACACTGGAAGAGTTTTTTGGTGGAACAGCGTTTTTGTCAAGCCAGGCTGTCGGTTACAAAAATGAGAGTTGCTTCCTTCTTTTTATGATTAGAAAGGATATCCCATTTCATTTCTTCCCTCGCTTATCTATTCGAGCAAAAGAAATATTTTTTATTCACGCAGACTGGTTCTCTTTATCTATAGACTTTACGTATTACCCAAATCTACACATCAGAAAGGAGGCGACCAATGATCACGCCTGTTAATGTTAAGGGTGATGTGCGCATGGCTATCACCACACCATCTGCTTGGGACAGGTCCATCATCAGGGAACTTAGAGACGGACTGCTCGACCTTGTAACTACCTGCCTGGCTAATGAAGACGTGAAGGACGCTGCGGAAAGCCGATCGTTCTACTTCGTCATGGAATTTACAAAGGAACTAATCAAAGACTTTGACGATGACAGAACACTATAGCCACTTCCCTACTCCACTCCAGGAGTACCAGCGCCACATCGCGCACGCGAACTTTATTATATTATCAGAAGTAGTCAATAACAATCAAAAACAGAACAACAATGAACAACAATAATTCAATCAGTCAGATTACTGATAACCAGACAATGACATCCATGCAGATTGCAGAGGTAACAGGTAAGAACCATTTCGACGTGCTGAGAGCCATCCGAAAGATGGAACCAGCATGGGAGTTGGAGCATAAAAGCAAATTTGCTTGCAAGGTCAGATCAGTTGAAACAGGGTGTGGCGCACATAAGAAGTTACCATATTATGAGCTGACAAGAACCGAATGTCTCTATGTCGCCACCAAGTTTAACGACCAGGCCCGTGCTAAGTTGGTTCTTCGATGGGAACAGTTGGAGAAAGAACGTCTGCAAGGCTTGCAGGGAAGTCCAATATCCGACAACCTTCCCGTTGACCCTCGTAACATGACACGCCTGCAGATCCTGCAGCTGGCACTCCAGGCAGAGGAAGAGAAAGAGCGCCTGAAAGCAGAGAAGGAAGAGTTGGCCATCGATAACCAGAAACTGGAGGCAGAGAACTACGGGCTAATGATAGAGTCTGGCGAGAAAGACCTGAAGATACAGCAGCTCACAGAGCGCACAGCCTACCTGAATGTCATCATGGCCGACAGGTCTACTGTCACTGTTTCGCAGATTGCCCAAGATTATGGCATGTCGGCAAAGACCTTTAATGAACTCCTGAAGGGCTTTCGCATACAGAGAAGAGTTGGCGAACAGTGGATACTCTATGGCGAACACCTCAACAAGGGCTATGTGGCCACCCGCATGATACCCATCCACCACTCCTGCCAGCCCGACACCTACCGTCCCTTGACTGCATGGACGCAGGCAGGCCGTATGTTCCTCTACGACAGCCTGAAGAAGCACGGAGTCCTGCCACTCATTGAACGTAACCAACCAGCAATAGCGCAATGAACATCTTCAAGCATTTCCGTATCGGAGGCCTGCATATCTACATTTCGACATACAGCCTCAAACGTCGCAGGTCAATTGACAGCATTTACCGTCACGCAAGGCCTGAGCTGCAGCGAGAGAAGCATCGTCGCTGTTCGGCAGATACTGGTTATTGTGAGATGTGTGGACGTAAGTTCTATCCGCGCGAACTGGAGATGCATCATATCATACCAGTATCAGAGCGTCCGGATCTTGTGACATCACCCCGCAATCTGCAGATGCTGTGCCACGGCTGTCATACTAAAGTACACAAACAGCCGCCTGGTACCAAGCTAGGTTGACAATCAAATCGGGAGCATCCAACATCTGCGTGGGCGCTCCCGATTACTATTTACTTACTGAGGCTTTGTTCAGCTATCTCCAGTGCTTCTTTGCGCCACTTTCGGATGTTATCCATCACTTCCTGGTTATTACCAGTATAGAGCTGTTTCTTGCCTTTTGCAACAATGATGCCGTCAACCTTTCTGCCATCGCGCATCCAGTCGGTAAGCTTCTCTATCTTCTTCTTGGCATCCTTGTCAGTGACTTGCTTCTTCATCATGGAGAGTTGTTCATCCTCCTTGATGTCGTTATAGTCCATCAGAGACTGATAGCTTTTCTGCCACTCTTCTGTTGGCTTCTTGCCGTCAATAGAGGTTGTACCATAGAGGCGCTTTGCAATGGTGTTTGCAAGGGCGCGACGCTCTTCTGCACTCTGGGTACGCTGCAGATTGGTAGCAAGCTCTTCGTCAGTAAGACGCTCCATGCGTTCCTTTACAGCCTTGTCAAACTGTTCCTGCAGTTTTTCCATTCTGGCATTGCGCTCATCCGCACTACGGAAGAATCCCATAAAAGGAGCATCCTTCCAGTGCTTATAATGTGCATAGCGCTTTGCCATTTCCTCGTAAGGAAGCTTCTGGGCATCCTCGGCATCCATGCCCAACTCGTCAATGTACTTGTTGCGCCAACTGCTGGTAGGTGCATTCATCACGCGCATAATGAAGAGAGCAATTTCCTTTGACTTCCCTAGCTCCTCATTATAAACGTCCTTGTCGATAGAATTGTTTAACACGGGAACCTTTCCAGCTATACCGTAGTCAACGCAGGCGTTCCAGAAGTCTGTAAAGGTCTGCGGATTGACACCTACAGCACTCTGTGCCCAGATGTTGAATAGCTCATTGCAGAACTCATATCCGTCACGTCCTGACTTGCCAATCAGTTTGTCAAGGTCGGCAAGAAGTGGTAGCGGATTGATCTCGTAAGTACCAATGTTCTTCCTTGCCTGTTTCAGACCCTCGTCAAAATTCTTATCGAAAGCCTTTCTCACGGTTTCGTTAGTACCAAGCGACACCATATCACTGATAATGTTGCCGCCTGCCATACCTTCGACCGGGCCAGCCAAGCCTTTAAGAACGGCATCTTTCAGCATCTCATCCTTGGTTTGATCATCATCACCTACCAGTAAATATGGCAATGATGCACCAAGATTCCAGAAGACAGGTGTTACAAATGACATATTCACCAGCTTGCCAAAGTTGTGCCAGCCTGCATTGTTGTATGTACGTTCTGCAGCTTCCTTTGCCTGAGCCTCATCAAGGCCCAATTCGTCTTGATACTGTCGCGTCATGAACTTGATACTATCTTCCTTATAGCCTGGCTGCATGCGGTGCTTCAGATTGCGGTAGGCATCGTACATCTGGCGACCGTATGACATTGGACCATTACGGAACACACTGAGCATGTTGGCAACAACTGTGCGGTCTTTCTGAATCTGGCTGGTAAAGGCACCTTCACTGGACTGCTGTGTCAGGTTGTAACCAATCTTAGCATCCTGCAGGGCACGTTTCTTAGCATTTTCTTCACTCATACCTATCTTCTTGTAGTGCTTCAAGCGACTGTCGTAAATGGACTTTGCGCCAACGGCACATGTTATTCCATCTACCAATGCATTGGCAGACATACCCAGACGGGTAGCACCTTGAACAATGTCATTCTTCCAAATCTTCCAGTCATCAGGATCATCCATCAGACGAGTGTCACCCACCTGGCGACTCTTCCAACGCTTCTCAAAGACTGGCATATTCTCCATGGCCCACTTCCAGGAACCGTAAGGATTGAGGGAGTTCTTTGTGAAATACTTTAAGTCTACATCATGTAGGAATGCTGGTGCAGACAGTATCTGCTTGAAAGCAGTATAAAGACGGAAGTTAATTTTTGCAGATGTCACACCCTTGGCAATATTGCTGATAGCCTTGTCAGCTTCTCCACGGACTGGGGTGTATTCTCCTGCAGCAATGGTAGCTGCATTGAACATTGCTTTCCACAGCTCATCACCACTACCGTAGATAGTCTTCATGTTCTTCACCTTATTACGGAAAGTGGTATAGCTCAGCAGCGTGCTCATATCCTTGTTCCACTCTGCAGTAGCTGCCCAGCGATCCATATCGTCTACATGCTCCAATGCCAGACTCAACGCGTCGGTATGCAGGATATCCAGGGGCAAAGTATTTGTTCTACGTTTAATGATGCTACCTGTTATGGTAGAAGGAAGTACATTCTGCTCAAAGGCACTTGTCATGTCTGCCTCCTGATATCTGGCATCGCTGTTAATCTTGATGGGGAAATAGTGGTCTATAGCAGCCATCGGTGCACCGAACATGCGCTCATGCACCTCGTTATACTCCTTGCGCTTCTTAGGCAGGAACTCATCCTGTAGCCAGTCTGCCAATTGTATCAACTTGGGAGCGATGAAGTCTTTTATCTTCTGTACCTTTTCTTCGTCGATACCCATCTTGCGAAGCTTCATGCGTCCGTCGTTCATCTTATCTGCCATGTAGATATACAGCAGCTTGCCTTGATCCAGATTGAAAGTCTTGCGCTCTTCACCGTCAAGCATCTCTACTTCCATAGTAGGCAACAGACGTATCAGGTCATACAGGTCGCTCCAACGCTCAACACCACCTTCACCAAACAGTTCACGGGCCTTGGCATCAAGCTCTTCATGACTTTGCATTTGTCGGGTATAAGCATCTTCGTTGGCATCCATCCAACCACGTACAAAGTGATCGTATAGGTATCCTTCTCCGTTGGCATTGCGCGAACCAAACTCCTTCATCATTTGTTCAAAGGTTCCAAGAGGGCTATAGAAAAGTTTGGCTGCTTTTCCTTTTCTCTTTTCACGCAAAGTATCTGCAGGCTTGCCAGCTAAGTCAAAGTTGGCGATATCGTAGATGTGTTTGATACGCTGCTTGTCGCGCTCCACGAATTCTTTGGCGCCCTGCATGCTTTCACTGATATTACCCTGAAGCTGACTGATAATGTCATGATACATGCCGATACGCTCCATCTCATTATCGAGCATTTCCTTTTTGATGCTCTCCAGATATTGCCGTTGCTCATTATCCGTGCGTCCGCTTGACTTGCTGGTTTCTATTGCCTCCTTAAGGTCTTTCTGCAGCTGCGTCATGTTGGCCTGACTCTTTGCAATATTCTCAAAATACTGTAATGCAAGCTTGCAACCGTCATATTCCTGTTTCCACAAAGAACTATCGTCACTTGAATGCTCGGCAATCTCAGAAAGACGGCTTCTCAATGCAGCAATCTTTCCTTCCACTTCCTCATGAGTTCGCGTTATGTCGTCAGAGCCAGATGCAAGCTCAGCACCCATCTGGTTTTTGAACTCCTTAAGCATAGCCTGTCCCTTCAGCTCCAGCTTACCCTGAGTTTCTACACCCTGGGCAGTTTCTTTCAGAGCTTTCACAGATGCTAGCCTCTGCATCTCACCCTTTAAGAGCTTGCGGTAATTCTTTGTCAGGATGTTCATGATGTTGTCGATATACTTCTTAACATCCTTGGCACCAGTAGCATTCTTCACACTTGAAAGGATTCTCTCAATATCTCCGCGTGTCAACTCATCACCAAAACCTTGTTTCATAAAGTCGTTGGCAAAGTCGGTAACGGCCTTGACAGTTGCTTTGTCGTAGGTCTTCTGGCGTGACATGGCGTGACGAATACGGGCAAGATCTGTAGCTACACGCCAACGTCTGGCATGTTCGCTATCAGGATATTGCTTTTCGTAGGCATGAGCCTCATCAGCATCAGCCTTGTCGTTACGCGCCTGGCGATAGTCTTCCAACTTCGGGGCTGTCTGCCATAGGTTGCGCTCAGTAATCCACTTAGACATCTTGCCAGCAAAGTCCATAAGGTCTTCGCCCTGACGGAATACAGGCTTCTCACCAACACCCTCAGCATCTGCAGGAATGTTGTTGCGCTCCTTCCACTTCTTCATGGCAGCTTCCCACTGCTTCCAGTACTGCTCATTCTCAGGTGTCAGCTCTGACTCTGGCTGACTGGCTCTTTGAAACATCGGCTGGCCCTGCATCACAGACTCCTTCATCTCAGGTGTCACGTCGATGCTCCACATTTTTTGTGCGGACTTCTCCAAGTCAGGCAGCTCTACTTCACCAACTTTTACACCCCATTTCTTACCGTACTTGTTCATGAAGCGTGGCAGGATCTCGTCGTAGAAGCCTTTCATGCCCTCACCACCAATGCGGAGGTCTACACCTTCTAACACCTTTATTTTTCCTCCGTGCGAATCGGCAGTCTCAGTTATTCTATTACCTAGGTCTTTGCCATAAAGCTCTTTAACACGTTCACCAGACATCCGTCCAGACACTTCCGTAATAACACTACCATTTTTATCTTTGGCAAATATTTCGTATTCATTAGGAACGATTTCACCTGTGATGTTATCGTGCGCCTGAGAGACACTGATATTATTAATTAATTGACTGAGGTCATATCTCTCTGCCTGCTGATCACCAGTAGTCCAGGCAATCTTATCGTAACCGTTCTCAGCTGCATAGCGAAGCATGCGCTTCATAGCCAGCTCATGCCAGTTCTTATCAAATGGGGCATCAGGGATGTCAGAACGACTAAATGCACCATATCCGTGTGCTTGCAGATATTTGCTATAATCTATTCTTGCTTGGAAGCTTTTATTGAAAAGTTCGTCCAATTTCGACTTCTCTTCTTCTGTAAGACCATAGCTGATATCATCACGACCATACTTCTTACGAAGCTCAGAAGAATAGTTGTGGTATTCTTCATTCGCATTGTCGTATGCTATCTTTTCAGGGGCATTGGCAGGCGGGTCTACCTTATACCCTTTGTCTCTACCCTCCTGGTGACGCTTCGACTGTATCTCGTCAATGACAAGCACCTTGCTTACACCATCGGACAGGCTGTTGGGGTCACCTCCCATATTGGGTGCGTAGGCATCACCAAAGCGTACCCAGGCAACAGCACGGCCATTATCTGCATCGCCAAAATGAATTTGGTCGCCCTCATTCCACGGCTCAATGGTGGGAACAGTCAGCGCAATCTCGCGCTTATTCTCCAGTCCATTGGTTGTGTAGCCCAGGCGAGTGCTATTGATAGGTTGCACGTCAAATTCCAGAAAATGCTTGGCAGCATCAGAAATTTCATCACCGTACATATCCATCTGCGGCTCCAACTTTCCGTTGCCATAGTTGACTTCAAAGGCCATAGAGAAATCGTCGCCATAACGGTCAACCATGTCTTCAAAAGCAAGTTCTGCGGAATCTTGTTCGTTCAGTTTATTCCAACGTTCAACCATCTCGTCGTTGCGACGCTGATCTTCTTCGCTGAGTCTGTCAGGGTCGTTGGCCCATCCTTCCCCATACTTGTTAAACATCTCGTCGTTAAAGGCGTTTGCCTCTTCTTCAGCAACGGCCTTCTCTGCATCGTATTTGGAAACAAGTTCGTCATACTCCTTACGGAACTCCTGCATCTTGGGAAGGTTGTCAACGTCAAAGTATTCCTGATACGGCACTTCCTCTACCTGTATCTGGTTCTTGCGGATATAGTCTAGGAGGTCTTGCTTGGTGACGCTACCTTTCTGCTGCTTCAACCAGTCAGAGAGTCCAAGCCACTTGTCTTCGCCAGCTTTCAGACCACCATTCTTTTGCAGCATAGCAAGCCACTGCTCAGGAGTTGCTTTCTCCTGCTTAATATCCTCAGTTGCTTTCAGCGCATTGCTGATAAAGACAGGCGCTTTCTGGAAACGGATGTCACTTTCTTCTTCCTGAGACGCACTTTCCTGCCCATTTTTGCTTAAATTTGTTAATTTCTCGCTTTCTTCAAGCAGATTTTTGTCTTTTTCGTAGGATTTTACGATATCTTTTAGTAAATTTGCAAGTGGATAAGGACCAGAAATGGCTTTACCCACTCCATTAGAGGTGTTCGGCATATCGTCGAGCACTTCTATTTTCTCCACATCGTATGCATATTCCTTTGGCTGCAATTCTTTCTGCTTAAACTCCTTCATTAGGGTCATTACGCTGTACGGTGTTCCGTCCACATTAATAACACCAATGAACCGATGCATTAAGACGGACGGATTAAATCCATTTTTTGGACTACGCTCGTCATTATCTCTCTTATTGTAATCAGGATGTTCCTCGATCTCAATACTGTTGTTTATGACTTCGTCCAAATGGTTTAGCACAGAAAGATGAACACCCCTCGAAGCGTTTTGCCTCAGGCTCTTATCCACCTGATTCTTATTCACAGACTCGGCAATACTTTCTCCACTTATTGTATATTTGAAAGATTGTCCGAAGTTGTCATATTGCTGAGGGATTGGCACTCTTTTCTCCTTGCCTTTATCGTCTTTTTCAAGACGAGTATACTTTTCCTTAGCGTCTTTTATGGCAGCCTTTCTTGCCTGTTCCCAGCTTCCTGTATATTGATGCTTTGGCACCTCTGTAACTTCTACAGATTTGTCCTTCAGCCCAGGCATGACAATACCGTTGTTGTCCACAGCTCTCTTCTGCCTTTCATCAAACGTTTCAGGACTGTCACCCATGCTGGCAGACTCGCCTGAGCTACCATTGATAATCACCTGCTCGTCACGGGGAACATCCTCGGTCTCTGAGGCAAGCGTAGCCATACGTTCCTGGTCGGTCAGCTTCATGCGCGACTCAACATTGCGCGACTCTACCTCACCTGACAGGCGACGATAGAGATCTACAGCATCACTCTTTGCAGGGGCCTTGGTATTCTTGATATACTCAATCTGATTATTCAGCGTGTCATATTCTGCTGCCTGCTGGTCAATGGTTTCCATCAGCTGCTCCTTAACTTCCTTCTCGCTTTTACCATCAAGCTCAGCAGCAGCCTTCAACTCTTCAGGACTGCTTAGAATCTTGCGGTTGGCATCCAGGCGCTGTTTGATGTCAGCAGCCTTGCGCTGTTTCTTCTCGACAATAGCACTGATACCCTCTTCTGTGGTTGAGGTATAAAGGTTACCGCCACTGGCAAAACCCTCAATGTCCTGAATAGCGTGCTGCACCTCATGCAGTAGTGTCGCATAGACGTTTTCGTTATTCAGCTCGTCGTTGTCAAAGCGCTTCAGTTCGTTATAGCCAATCTTGATACCATCTTCTCCAAAGCTGCCAGCTGTGCCACCCTGCATAGAGGTGAAGCTTACCTTTACATCCTTCAGCTCAGGATAGTACTTGAACACTTCGTTATCTTCGCCCATCAGCTCACCAAGGGACATAGATACGCCTTGCTCATCATACTCCTTCACCTTTTCACCAGCTTTAAGATACTGCTTCCAAAGCTTTTCACGCTGTTTACGCATTTCACGATACTTGGCTTTTTGCTCTTCGCTGTAGCGGCTGTCAATACGTCCAGGAATTATATTTGTCAGATGCTGGTATTTCTCCAGAAGACCATCCTCTTCCTTACTAAGTCTTGCTACCTCCTTGTCATGATCCAGACGTGCTTGTTTGTAGGCATTGACAATATCAACGTCAGCATCAGGTATCTCGTAGCGCCATTTACCATCGGCACCACGCTCCCAGCCAGTAGCAAACTTGATAGCCTTGGCATCATAGCCACCTTCTTCTGCCTCTTCAGCAAGTTTCAGGCTTTCCATGCGCTTTGCATTATTCTCCAGCTTATCAGCCTCAGCAGCGCCTTTTTTGCCCATCATTTGGAACTTAGGACCATTGTCTGGCTTAATTCCTTCATCAAAGTAACGGTCAATGTCTGCCAACACTTTTGCAGGCTTGGCAGCATCATACTCAACATAATGATCAGAATCCCATCCGTCGCCAAACTCTACCTGGACATAGCCGTCATTCCTGCTAATAAGCTGTCTCAAAATACGCTTTTGCTTATCAGTTGGTTTCACAGAGAGGTTGATAAAACCTGCATTGTCATCTATACGGATAGCTCCACGACGGATAAAGTCGGGCATATCTGTCTCAATACCTGTCTTGGTGTTTCCGTCCCTTTCATAGGCAATGGATTCAATTTCTCTATGGTCTGTAGAGCGTCTGCCTCTAAGAAAACTTGTATCAGAACCAGGATTCATCTGATGTCTGCCTGAGAAATCGGGCATACTGCCATCTGGTAGCACATACCCTGCTTCCCTGACGTCATTGGTTGTACCAAACAACTTCTTGGCTGCATTAAATATGGTCTCTGTGCGCTGCTTCTCTTCGTCGCTGGCATAGTTCACCTTCTGACGATTCAATTGCTCAGAAACATTGGCATACTGGCCCTGCGTAGCATCTATCCATGCAACATCAGTCAAAGGAACCTCCTTGGAATACACCTTACCGTTTCCAGCATAGTTCTTGGCTTCCATTTTTGACGGAGTAACAAACGCACCGTCTACGATAGGTTTGCTACTGTAAACAGTAATAACGCCATTCTTCAATGCATCCTTTACCATATCGGAAGTAAAGTCGGGCGTAACATCCTCGTCAGCAGAATATCCGTCATATTCCAAAGCCTCGTTAAAGGTCTTGACATCTTCTATAGAGCGAATCCATGTGTGGCCTGGCATATTCTCGTCGTCGGCAGGATTTTCTTTCAGAATTATGTCAAGCTGTCGCTGTTTAAGATGCTCAGCGCGATTTGTCCTTGCTTTCTTGATTTCCTCAGACGGGTTCATTCCATCCAGGAAGTCAAGCATCATCTTGTCGGCAATATCGTTGGCATTGCGATACTTCCAGCCCATCATCTTGGCAATAGATGCCCAGAACTCTGACAGCAGAGTCTTCATGCGCTGCATAGCGGCAACAGCCTCAGCCTTGCCAAATACGCCACCACGTTCTTCTGCTATCTGTTGGGCCATATCGCGCATACGCTCAGCACCACGCTTACCAGAGAATTGCGTTACAAGTTCCTCTACAAAGTCATCCTCGCGGCCTTCCTTTGCCAGTTCAGGATATTCCTGCTTCACTCTGTCAATGATGGGCTGCACCAACTTGTCGTTAAGGAATACCTTCTTGATGTTTTCCCACTCTTCTGGTGCCGATTGGCGCTTCATCTGTACCCACAAGTGGCCATACTCATGGACGGGTGTCTCACTGGTCGCAATACGCGGGTCAACATATATCTTACCCTGATAGGTAAAACCATAGACACGACCATCTGGAGTCTTGAAATAGCTTGGCTTGCTATCCTTGATGGGATTGCCATTGATATCCTCAGTGACAGTACCTGCAGGCTTGTCGCTAATCTTCACGCCACGCTTCTCCAGCTCTGCACGCTGGGCAGGTGTTACCACGTTGTAAGGCACCTCAATGTTAGTACCCTCCAGCTGCTTGGCAATCATATCAGCCACCTCACTGTCAGGCACAATACGGTTTACCTTGCTGTAGCGGGAAAGAGTTACCTGGCGCTGGCGGTCTGCGGGCAACTGTCCGTTGACAACACCACTATGCCAGTCAACATTGCCAACAGCATCCTTTGCTCCTTCAGCCTTATAACCACTAGTTAACTCGCTTTCTGGTATCTCTACCTCAACGACAACCAACTCAGGACGCTTGTAAGCGCTGGTAAACTGGTCGTTCAGTCCAGATGTGCTGGTATGGAAGTAAGGATTGTAGGCAGCTGGTACATTGCTTTGGCCCTTCTGTCCTTTATTCAATACAAACTTACCGTTCTTCACTAGGTCAGGACGCTCCTCCGCTTTCTCCCAGACACCTATCTCAGTAGGTTCTCTCATCTCACCATTCACCTTGGCAGACATGGGAGGATAGAGTTTGCCATCAATGAGCTGCATGGCACGATAGCGTTTCACAGTTGGTTCCTTCTCCAGGCGTTCAAGCTCGGCCTTGTCAGAAACCTTCTGGGCTTTAACCTCGTCATCATCTACGGACTCACCAGCCGCTTTGCTCTTATAATAATCATCAAGGATGCGCTGGGCCTCTTCTATATCGGTAGAGATCTTGGCTTTCATCTTACCATCTGCCATATGTTCAATATAGGTATTCATCAATACCTTGTCGCGCTGGTCTGGCGTAGCGGGCTTAGTCTGCTTTTCTGCCTCTGCATTGTTGACAGCTTCCATCTCACCAATACGCTCACGGACTTCCTCGACAGCAGCCTCACGACCAATGGAGTGCTCTGCAAAGGGTTTGAACTTGCGCTTAGAAGAATCCAGCCACTCGTCGAACTTATCCTTAGAAACACCTGTAATCTTACCAAGACCCTTCCAACCCTTCTCATAGTTACTGAGATAGGCATTGCGGGCCTCAGCCTCAGAGTCGAAGCCATACATTACCTTGTGCTCGTCGAAAGCACCTGTCTTCGGATCTACCTGATCAATGACATACACCTTGCCATTCCAGTTGTCAAGGTCTGCGTTGTCGTTGATAAACATATCCAGATGGTCGCCATCTTTGCCATAGCGTCCAAGGATATAACCATAGGTATTATTTATCTTCTGCTCCCACTTCTTACCGTTGGCTTCACCACGACGCATGCTACCTTCAGGGTTCTCTACCACGAAGTCGTAACCACCAAAGGATACATGACCCTTCTTGTAGTTACCAGCATCCTTCTGTCCGTCTGTAGGCTCTGTGTTAGTCTGCTGCTTGGCGCGAGTCAGACGGCCTGTAAAGCTGTTATCATCGGCTGATACCTTGTGTAATGATGGGCCACCGTCAATCCACATCTCTTCCTGGCGACGTGCAGCCTGCTCAGCCTGAATGATACCACGCTTGATAACCATCGTAGTGATATCACTGGGGCGCTCAGCACCACCGAAGACATTCAGGATAGCATTGCGTACCTCATTGACATCAAACTGCTCTTGGATAGGCTCTGGAAGCTGACTGTGTATCTGCTCTGCATACTTCATCAGAGAGACACCCTTACCCTGTGGCGCTAACCACGGTTTGAAAGCATCGGCATCGCCACTGTTCTTCTTGCCATAACCTGTTTCATCTTGCAAGCCAGTAATAGGTGTGCCGTCCTTCTCATAGCTGAAATAAGCTATCGGGCCTTCGCCCCTCTTAGGTACGCGGCTGTGCAGGTCGGCAACATACTCTTCAATGGTACCTGGCGTCAATGTCTCGTCCTCCAGCATTACTTCGGCATCAGCATAGCCCTTATACAGGTCTCTCACCTTGCGAAGCTTCTGTTCACGGCTGGCATTGCTGTTCATAATCTGGTCGACCTTGGCATTGCGGATGTCACGACCTCTGAGTATCAAGTCCTCATGGTGATCATGCATCAGGTCGGCTGTCATATTGCCAATAGCTTCCATGTCACCCTTAGCATAGAGGTCAAGCAACTGTAGCTTTTCCTTTTCTGTCAGCACATCAGCGAGTGGGATGTTACCAACAGTGTACTTAAATACCTTGCGAAGCTTCTCATCAGTAGTGAGTGCAGGCTTCATCAATCCGTTAATGATGGAGTTGCTTACATCTGTCAGCTTAAAGTCCGTCTGATATGGCTCACCCTTAGCCAGTCCATTCTTATCATAGTCCTGACGTGTGACAGTTACTAGATCATCACCCTTGAAAGCGTCGATGGTAACCTCAGAGCGCGTACCGTCCTGGTTCTGGAAGCCAAAGCGCTTACCTATATTGTTCTTGACAGTACCTTGGGCTATCTTTTTCTCGGCAGTGGGTCCTGCGGGCTGTGCAGGTTCTGCTGGTTTAGCAGGTTCTGCGGGAGGTGTAACAGGTGTCTCTGGCTTGGCAGGTTTTGACGGGGATGCTGGTTTTTGCTGATTTGCGGGCTGGAAATCCTCGTTTTGTGGGCCGGAAATCGTCGGTTTCTGGGCTGGTAATTCTTCCTCAGCAGGTTTCTGCTCTTCAGCAACAGCTTTTTCTTCAGGCTTCATCAGCTCCTGCCAGTACTTTACCTTCTGTTCAGCTGCCAGTACTTTTTCTTCGTGAGCGTCGAGATCTGCCATGTCAGTAAAGCCAGAGGTGTCAGCATTCTGCAGACTCTCCAACTCCTTGGCGGCATTATTAGCAATGGTAGCAATCATCTTCTGGGCCTTTTCCTCACCGTACTTCTCATTCAGGTAGGCTAAGGTGTCCTCAGACGCTGCTTGCTCATATTGCATCTTACCATTCTCGTCAACGGGAATGCGAGAAGTGGCGCTCGCTGGTGGGTTCTTGTCAACAGTTTCTTCGTTGACATTTTCGCCACCAGCATTATCAAGAACTGCGCCCTGTTTCTCAGCACTCTCAGGAATCTCATCAGTCAAAGGTATCTTTTCTCCTGGCACCTCGGCATCCTCTTGCATATTCTCAGCAGTCTGTAGCATGTCAGGATGTTCCTGGGCATCAATCTCGTTACTCTTAGCCTGGCGGTATTCGTCACGGTCAAGAGGCATAGGCTGGCCAATGGGCTGGCCCTGCTCGTCGACAGGAACCTTCAGCCACGTAGGACGGCCCAGGTCGTCAGTAACCTGCATGGTCATGTAGCGCTGTCCGTCAGCACCTGTATAGAAGTCTTCTGCTATAGGCTGCTCAGGAGTACCTGGAGCATATTCAACAGTGTCGGTAGCTTCCTTTGTAAGGTCGCCTCTCAGTTGCTCTTCATTCTGGCGCATCAGCTCTTCAGTGGGCCACATGCCAGTAACCTTCACAATACGCGGCTCTACCATCTCAACCTTACCAGTCTCTCCATTGCGGACAATGACGGTGTCGCGGCCTCCGGCATTGATACTACCATCGGAATTGACAGTGACATCATGGTCTGTCAGGTAATAGCGGTGGCCATTGATATCAACGGCAACAACATTGCCACTGGGATGACTATATTCACTGACAATCCTGTTGGCATCATTCACCTGGCGATCAATGTTGCTGTTGATTTCATCCATCATACCCTTAGTGAGGGCATAGTTGTTGTAATAGATGGTAGTCATCTTAGCCTTGACGGGGCCATATTTCTCATAGATCTGTGGCAAGGATTTTTCAGGTGTGTCGCGGCCTGCCAGTACATCAGTGGCAAAGTCGGTGCCCTGACTCTCAATTAGGTTCAGAGCACGCTGCTCTTTCAATGATGCTGCATGACGGTCTTCAATAGATATGTTGCGACCCTGCTCATAGAAGCGGGGGGCATTGGGTTCATCACTACGCACAGCAACAGCCTGCAAAGCATCGTACATAGCATTGGTTACTTCTGCATCTGCCTTACCGTCAAAGATAGCCTGGATATCACCTGGCTCTTCCAAACCAGTCTCTCCCATCATAGCCATTACAGCTGCCATACGACGGGACTTGGTGGTTCCGTTCCACAACTCGCGCATGTCATTCAGCTGAAAAGCAGATTGGTGCACATGTTGAAACTGCTCAGCCTCAGCCTGGGTGTCGAAATGCAACTCACGAACACAGTTACCATTCTGGTCACGGGTACGGAGTATTACACCATTCCCACCATCATTGACAATATCACTGCTTGTCTCAGGAGTCCAAGGAACTACAAAGCCTAACAGACTGCCTACACGACGCTTTCTGTCGAGTGGACGGTCTTTATTGTTCAGCCAGTCGGCAAGACGCTTGGCGGTTTCTTCCGTACCGTAGGCACCTGGTGAGGTGATATCCTTCATTGCCTCAGTAGATACGCGGGGCTTCATCTGCTCCAGAGCTTCTGACAGTTGCATACCATCTTCAGAGCCTGTCAGATCTGCAATATCTTCTTCCGTCAGCACACCCTTCTGCAACTCTGCATCGCTGGTCTGCGACCACTTGACGGGATGGCGCATAGCCTTATAGAGGTCGGCAACGGCTTTGCCAGGATTGGATGCAAAATGCATGGCCAACTGGTCGATATGGGCTTTCAGGAGTCCTTTTGGAACATTCTCAAAAGCGTCCTCACCATTCATGGCCTTAGCAGCCTCACCAGTTCCGTAGAGTGTCAGAGCGCTACCTTCATAGCCCATCGCCTTACCCAACAGTTTCTTCCAGCCTTTCCAATTATTGGTGATGCTACCTGTCAAGCCACTCATACCGCCAAACGCGCCAAAGGTCATCACATGTCCTGGCAATTCACGGATGGCATTACTGATAATCTCGCCTGCACTTTCATCATCGCGGATGCCACGGACAATACTGCTGGTAGTGGATGCTCCAGTACCAGTGATGACACTCTGAGGAATGTGCTGCAGCACCTGTTGCAAAGTTCTGCCTTTCAGACTTGCCTTGGCCTCCTGCATCAACACCTCGCGGGCTGCAGCTTCTGTCAGTCCACGCTCTGCAGCAACAGTAGCAAGACGACGTGACAACAGGGCCTGGGTAGCCTTGCCACCAATCTTACCCCAGCCACCCCATAACCAGAAGTCAGCAGCCATACCAGAAGCCAGTCGCAATCCTTCAGCAAGCAAGCCAGGATTAACGTTGGGGTTCTGTCCTGCTTCTGTCATCTGGTCGGCCATAGCCATATAGCGGTTCTGTGCATCGGTACGCAGCATGGAGTTGGCAATCATGGCAATAACATTGTCTTCTGTCAAACCACGAAGGATATACTCCACCTGGTCTTTGGGAAGGTTACGCTTGACGGCCTCCTGTTCAAAGCGACGTACAAGGGCATTCTGCAATTCTGGCGCAACATACTTCTCAATATAGTCGTTTACATCCATCTTCTTCTGTTCAGCACGGTTCCAGATATCTTCAAAGGTCTGAGGGTCTTGAAGTATCTCTGTTGCCACACCACCCATGTTATCCTTCAGGGCCTGCAGCATCGTGTCGGGGTCTGCAGCTTTGTTACCCTCACGGAATGCATTGAAGAGACGCTGAAGCTTCATGGCTTCTGGTGTGTTAGCATCGTCTTCAAGGGCATTGCCAAGGATGGCCTGTTTACGTGCCTCGCCACCTTCCAGCGCTTCGTTGATGGATGGTGCAAAGTAGTTACCCAACACCTCGTTGACATGCTGGCTTTCCCATAGGTCGTTGACGGTGTTCCAGTCACTGAACAGACCACGTACACCAGACCAGTAGTTATCGTCGCCACCATACTTCATCTTCAACGCTTCACGGAGTTGAGGCTTCACGAACATATTGACAACATCGGCATAGTCGTTACCCATAGCATTGGCAACGGCATGCAGCTGCTTCTGTATTTCGGGATCGTAATAGACAGCCTTGACAGCCTCCATCGGATCTGCTGTGCGCTCAGGAAGCTTGCTAACAATGGCTTTGACGGCCTTTTGAGCCTCATCGCGGGCATATTGCTTATTGACACGACCAAGTAGTGAAACCAGCGTATCGTTATCGCCAATACCCATCTGCTCAGCCCTGGCTCTGGCTTGTGCATACGCGCTGGCACCGCTGGTAGGAGCCTCAGCAACAGCCTGACCGAAGACCTTATACAACTCATCATAGACCTGCCCTTTGCTAGTCGGTGCATACTTACCAGAGTTATCCATATCAACTTCCATCGACTCATTGCGCCAGGCATCAGGCTCATGCTCCTTCATCTTCTGAAGCATGGCATCCTGAATCTGCTCAGCAGTCATGGTGTCGCCAGACTCGTCAACAGCTTGTGTCTTGTAGCCTTGGTCTAAGGAGTCAAGACCTGCCTGGGTATAGGTCATACCATTAACAGCGTTAACGCGTTCTTCCTTTTGCTCAGGTGGACGCGTTGACGTTTCAGGTGCTGGCACATTGGCCGCTGGATTAAGCTTCTGCTGTAGGGACTGCTGCAACACTTCGCCAGTAGGCTTTGATGGACGTTCCCACATCATATCATCAAACTCCTGCTTGTTGCCAACATCAAAACCCAGTTCTATACTCTTGTCGTAATACCACTGACGGTCTTCATCGTTGTTTAGACTTTCTTTGAAATCATCATAGCTACCTGTGTCTATGCCATTCTGCTGCATTTGGTCAAACAGCCACTGTCTGTCTTCGTCGTTGAACTGTGCCATAAGGTTGTACGTTCTATATTAAGATTGGGTATTTTTATCGGTTTTGTCTTCTGCTTGGAGGGGTGTTATTCGATGTATTTCTATTTCTTCTTCCAGGAGGGGTGTTATTTGAAGAGCTACCGCCAGAGCGAGAAGAACCAGAAGGAGTGTACTTGGTTTCCTTTTCTGTAACGGGGCGACCATTTTCATCTACATATTTCGTAGTTTTTGTAGTATTATCATACTGGGGTTTCCCACGGCCACCACCGCGTGCATACCCACCACGACCTGCAGCTCTATCCTCTTGTTCTTTCTTCTTGGTATCTGCATTCTGTTGTTGGATGGCTAGTGCTAGGTCTTTTTGTTCTTGTTCTTTGCGTTTTGCCTCAGCCTTTGCCTCCGCTTCACGTTGCCATTTTTCCTGTTCAGCATCAAAGCGTCTGCGGTAAAGTTTCCACTTGTTTCTATCGCTCTCAGCCTGACGATCCATGGCCTGCGCCCTGGCATAACCAGCTCGCCACTCTTTATCATGTGCTCTGCGCTCTGCATTGAGCTTGTCATAGCGCTCCTGTAACTTGGCTGACAGTCCTTGTTTGGGGTCGTATGAGCTAGGGGCGCCCTTACCAGCATAATGCATGTTGGCAATGGCTGAGATACCATCACCAATAGCTGCAATGAGGGCATTACGACGTTGGCGCTTACGCTCTGCCGCTTGCTCTTCGTCTGATGGGCGAGGGTTCAGCTTTGCATACATCTCCGAATAGGTAGTGACAGGCTTGTCATCATCCTTTTTGGGTTCAGGGGTTGGCGTTTCCAAAACCTCTTTCATCTTCTTGTGCATGAGGTCTTGCTGTTCCTCAGCGTTCAGATTTCTGTTGATATCGTCAATGTTGCCATTATTTGTTGAACTCATAGGGCTTGTGTTATTTGTATTGCGAAAAGCCATCTCTGTGGTTGGTGTTGACGGCTTGGCGACTTGCGCTTTAGCTTGTGGCATCTCTGACGGCATACTGGCCGTAGGTCTAGACTTCTTGTGAGAATATGGATTACGGAAATCAATATCTTCTAGTGTTGTTGACGGCTTGGCTACCTGCGCTTTAGCTGTTGGCATCTCAGATGGCATACTCGCTTCAGGTCTTGCCTGCTTGCGAGGATATGTACTACGGAAGTCGATATCTTCTAGAGTCGTTGACGGCTTCGCCACCTGTGCATTAGCTTGTGGCATTTCCGACGGCATACTCGCTTCTGGCCTAGACTGTTTGCGAGGGTATGTATTACGGAAGTCGATATCTTCCAAAGTCGTTGATGGCTTAGCCACCTGTGCATTAGCTTGTGGCATCTCCGACGGCATGCTGGCCGTAGGTCTTGCTTGCTTGCGAGGGTATGTATTACGGAAGTCGATATCTTCCAAAGTCGTTGATGGCTTAGCCACTGGTGCCTTAACAGATCCCTCTGACGGCATACTGGCTGCTGGTCTACGCTGCTGGTGCATAAGGTCTTGTTCTTCCTCAGCATTCAACTTCTTATTGATATCGTCAAGTACTGTTGCCATAGGATATATTATTACGAATTTGCGCCTACTGGAACCTTCTTACCTGTTGAGTCAAATAAACCTGCAATGGCGCTACCAGCACCAATAATGCCCTGAATGCTACTGCCAATCTGCTGTTGACGTGAACGTGACAGAGCATCTTCCATGCCCATCTCGGCATCTTCCAAAGCATCCTTACGTGCACGATACTGTGCATCGATGGCCTGCTTGCGCTGTTCGTTCTGTGCGGCAATCTGGCCAACGGCATTAGCATACATCTGGTTGTTGGCTTCTTTCTCCCTGGCAGTCTGCTCGTCGCCACCACCCATCATAGCGGCACGACCTGCAGCGGCCTTGTTGCGCTTACGGATGTTATCTTCCGTAATCTGAAGAATACGCTGTGCATCGGCACGCTGCGTAGGGTCTTCGTTGTAGTTTTTGTCGTACCAGTTCTGATTGTCCTGCTTACGCTTCGCAAACAGTTTTCGCATGCGTGCTGCGTTCTCTTCTGCTTCGTCGGATGCCATAGCACCACCAACGATACTTCCTATTGCGCTCAATCCTGCGCCTGCAATTGTTCCCCACATAATCGATTATGAGTTAATAGATAAAATTATGGGCCAAAGATAATGATATATCTTTGCATCGAAGTTTTATCCGTTAATTCATGAAAGGCAAGAAGACTGGAGGCAGAAAAAAGGGAACGCCAAACGTGGTGACAGCGTTCAGTAAATCGGTAATACAGGATATTATCGACCGTTATACTAATTCAGACCAGTTCACATCGGACTTTGGCCGTCTGGACCCTAAAGACCGTATAGATGTAATCATTAAGCTGACAGGCTTTGTGCTGCCTAAGCCACAGTCTGTTGACTTCAATATGAATACAGAAACCAAGAAGACTATTGAAGACCAATTGCGCGAACTCTCTAAGGAGAATGATGTCTAGATCTGTCTACTTTCGTCTACTTTAGATGTATTTTTCTGTTAAAAACTATCGGAATAAGTACGTATATATATAATAAGGTGTATCTTTGCACCCAAGAATTATTGTTATTAATGTTGTATTAACAACTACTACGTTTCAAAGCGTTGAAATGTAAATACGTCGTGAGACGTTCGCTAGCAAAACAAGCAGGCAAGAGGATGTGCAACTTTTTCCCTCTTGCCTGTTTTTATTATTCCGTTTCTTTACAGTTCTACCCAGACTGGAAAGTTATTCTGCTACTTTCAGTTTCACCCGCTTTGCTTTCTCAAAGTCCTGTGCGGCTATCATGGCACGCTCCTTGTTATCCAGCTTCAAGTACTTCCTGAGCATTGCTTCGCTGCTGTGTCCTGTCACCGCCATGATACTGCTCAATGGTACACCGCGCTTATAGGCATTGGTGGCAAAGGTGCGTCGGGCCGTGTGGGTCTTGATACACTCATAGAACTTCTTACCATTGTCAACGGCCATCGTGCCATGCAGTTCTTTGACTCCTGCAGGCTCCGTCCATCCAAGTAGGTGCCCAACAATCTTGATACGCATGTTTATCTTCTGGTCGTACACCTTTGGCAACTTACCATCGTACTTGTCAAGTATCTCCAGCACTCTATCGTCTAGGGGTATGTAGATGGGTTTGGCTGTTTTCTCCTGGGTAATGTCAATATAACGTCTGCCATCCTTCAGCTCCACAATCATGTCGCTGTTGATACGTTTGTAGTCGCTGACACGCTGACCAGTAAGACAACCTATCAGAAATACGTCCTTAACAGCGGCCAAAGCTTTGCGCGACTGCTCACGATCTGTCAGTTCGTGCATGCGCTTGCGTTCTTTCTCTGGTAGTGCATTGATACATTTCTTCATCTGCTTGTCATCGGTGGGGTCAAAGTCGTACAGCTCACTGATACGCTCTTCTGTCAGGTACACATTGTCCACATCTTCATGGTCAACAGAAAAACGCTCACTCTTGAAGTCGTCTCTGGTAGTCAGCTTCATGTCCTCTGCAGCAAACAAAAACGTCTTCAGGTTCTTCACATGACGGCCAATAGTGTTCGGGCTATACATCTTCTTGATGAAGAAACCTTTCCAGCTGTCATAGAAGTCAATGGTGATGTCGTCGAAGTCCACCAGCTTGTGACGGTCTGCTTCGTATGCTTCCAACTGTGCCAACGTACCCCTGTAGCTCTTGATGGTGCCAGGAGTAATCAACTTGGTAGACCTGCGCTTCAGACGTTCCCCATCTTCACACTGGCGTATGAACTCCTTTATCCACTCCTTCAATGTCATCTTCTTGCGTATTGGGGCCTGCTGCTCCTGCTGCTGGCGCTCCTTCTCTTCCAACACCTGCTTGCGCAATACTGCCTTCACGGTCTTTTTTGCAGACTGTAATGTCAGAGTTCCCGCATCCAGCTGTACTTCCAGTTTCTTTTTGAGCGTCCATAGAAGAATAGCCAGATTGTCACGCAGGCTGACAGTGTTCCCACTCTTATCAGCCTGTGTTGCATTATCCAGCAACATGCTTATAACTTTCCAATCTGGCTTTGAAAGAACAACCCCAAGAGATATGGCATTGTTGATAACTCCACGAAGATATACACGTACTGACAAGCTGACGTCAGTACCATTACGACTTTCCCTTGCTATTATTTGTACCATAAAAATATGACTTTATTGGGTGCAAATATACGAATATTTTTGTAATTTGTAGCGCATTTGTAGCGCATTTTTGTTATTTTATGAAATCTTTTGAAGCTATTGATATTACTTAACAATCCACAAAGTCCCTATTTACAGGCGTTTCCAGCATATTCAAAAAGGCACACAAAACAAATATGGTGAGGTTCGCCAGGCACCTCTCCCAAAACTCTCAGAACCTCGATAAATAACAGGTTTTGAGAGTTTTCTTTTTATCAAAAAGTAACATTTGTAGCGCATTTGTAGCGCATTTAAAAACGTCGCTCCTGTCCTCACGGATGGAAGCGACGGTGCAAGGTGCAGCCTCAGCAAATAAAAAAATGAAAGGAGGAATTTATGCCAAGACTGCCATCTGTGCAATGAAAGTCATATTATATTGTTATCAACTACGGTAGACATATAAACAAAAAGGCCGCACTACGTGTTGTCTAAGTCCTCAGTAGCATGGACTCCGAGAGCGTTTCCACTTCTCGACACGTTTGCGGCTATTGTTACACAATAGTGTACTCAATTATGTTCGGAAGCCACTGGTCACCCATGAGCGACCAGCGGGATCCTGTGGCTACTGAAAAGATTTAGACGATGCAAAGGTAAAGAAAAGAATTGAAACCTACAAGAAAAATTTACTTAAAATCATCTTTAATACTGTTTATAAAGTCTTCTTCCGTGCCAATTTCTTCCTCTGTAAAAATACTAGATATATTTCTATAGAATTCTTGTGACGACTTTTCATCATGTATAGCTTTTTTAAATTCTTTCAAACTTCCAATCTCATAAGAAGACACTTTGTGAGAATTTATTAAGTTATTATACAATTCTGTTCGCCTGTCTGTTACATTTGTATTTTTATTTCTTGTTAATCCAAAAATTGACATGCAGCCGAAAAATATAGTGGCAATTAATGTGGCTATAGATATACTAATGGTCCATATATAGCGTTTATCGCTCTTGTGATTCTGTCTTTCTATTTCACTCCATCCACCATTCGATATAAAATACCTACCAACTTCATTAATTTGAAAAATCGGATTAGCGCCATGACGTTCATATTGACAACGCTTCCCATACGGAGAAAGTTCCTTAAAGACGATTTCTAAATCTGGCCAATTTGCATCAACCTGGTTATTATAAAAATATCCACTCGAATCAAGTAATGACTTTCTCAAAATTTCCTCAGCAGCTATCTTAATATTATCCATAGAAGTAATTTTCTAATCTTTATTCTCCTTTTTCTTTATACAACTCCTGCATTTCTGCAGTTACTTCCATGAACTTCATCCAGAGATTATACACTCTGTTTTCTTTTTCAGAATGATTGGGATCACTCAGGCGAGCGACCTCAGCTTTTAACCTGGCATTTTCTTCTTGCAGTTTGGTTACTTCTTCGTTTGTTTTGTAACCATAGAAGAAGCTCATGTCTTTACCTAATACTTGGCATAATTTTTCTAAAACACCTGATGAGACATTGTCTGATTTCAAAGTTTTGTTAAACGACTGAGGAAAAACTCCAATCATGTCAGCCAACTTAGCCTTTGGTATTCCAACAGACTCTAGTTTTTGTTTTAATTCTTGTCCAGTCATAAATCTTCCTATTTATTAAATAATCTTAAATAAACCTCTGGTTTTATTATTTTATAAATCTTTATGTTTATATTTGCACCGTGAAATCGTTCGGGAAGTGTTCCGAAACATTCCGTTAGTCAGTGCAGACTGCAAATATACAAAGAATAATTGATAAATCAAAGTATTTATAAATAAAAATATTGATATGGCAATAAGAAGACCTACGATTGTAATGCCTCGCGGTTCGGTTGAAAGACTCTGCAAGGCTGAGGGCAAAGGCAAGACATCTGTCTATGCTGCTCTGAACTTTACAAGTAACTCTGAAGAAGCAGAACGCATCCGCAAGGTTGCAGTATCAATGTACGGAGGTATCAGGACTACGAAAGTGATACCCTAAGAACAAATGACAAACCTTTAATTCAACTAATCATGGCACTATTTTTAATTCAAGGGTACAACAGCGACATGACGGAGCTTGTATCAGAAGAACGCAAGGAGTTTGAACATACTGAAGATGCTCTCATTGAGGCCTACGTCAAGGCAGGTAGCTACGATGTAGTAGTGCTGATGCGTCAAAACAGCATATCACACTCATTCAAGAAAATCGCTAAACTCTATTGACCTATGGCACGACTGACTAAGAAAGAGAAGGAAGTGGTATTCAGGACTATCGCAATTTTCAGCGACACGTATCTTGATGCTAATGACTTCTGTGATGAAGAACAAAAGAACTTGGAGAGTGCAAGGCTTAAACTAAGGATGGAGATATACGGATTTTAATAACGACTGATTATGACGAATACAATGACAGCAACACAGATGGCCACCGTCTACGGCCTTAAAAGTCCCCAGGCTTTCAACAAGCTCATGGAGAAGTGTGGTGTGCTCATCAAGAACGATAACGGCTACTTCCTCGCTGACTACCTGCGTGGCTTCGGCTACACGGCCGTCATCGACCATCCTTACTTCTTGCCGAATGGCATCCGTGCCACCAAGAAGAAAGCTGTCTGGACGGAGAAGGGCCAAAAGTTTATCCGTGCACGCCTTGGTCGCTTTGGTATTACCCCCGTCAACGAACAGACAGACATCTTTACAACAAATTGATAATAGACTATGGACTTACATTCACTCATACATTCCGACAACGCTGCCAACATTCAGGTAGTGATCAATGCAAAGGACCTGCGCGACTTTGCAGACCAGCTGATGGCCTATGCCACAACGAAAATCAAGGAGCGCGACGAGCCAGAATACTACACCCGTGAGGAACTGGCCAAGAAGCTGCATGTAAGTCTTGTCACTCTGAACCGCTGGCGTGATGACGGCAAGCTGCCTCAGCCTATCACCATTGAGGGCCGTGTGCTCTATGACAAGGCAGAGGTAAGGGACGCCATCAACAGCAACTACAAAGCACTAAGAAAACTCACATCTAAAAACATAACCCTATGAAACTGAAACTTTCCATCATCATTGCAGCCATCGTAGTATTCTTCATGCTACTGGGCATTGCAGGCAAGGCCGACTACACCGACCAGGTAATCTACAACATGTCACAGGAGGACTACGACGCCATCTGTGCCAAGCTGACGCAACAGAACGGTTCCCGTCCGTCAGAGACGGAGATTGCCGAATACTACATGGATAACAGATAGTACTTTTCGCAAATCATTATAGTTTTAGGTTTTTAGTTTATTTTCATCCTCATTATGGAGGTATTAGTTGATTAAGGTTTCTACGACAGTGGTTCGTGAGAATAGCTGTCTTTTCATTACGAACACGATAAAACAACATAACATGGCAACAAAGAATACAACATCAACGGCAACATCGACACAGGCGACTCCCAAGGTTGTCTGCTGCCTGAACTGCCTTCATGCCCTACTCCACCGTTACGGGAACAATCCCATCCTGGCTGCATGCAAGTGTCAGCCACAGCCTGACAACGAGCAATTCCCCTACGCTGTAGAGGTGGCTTGTCATCTGCGTCGTTGTATCAACTGGAAGCTAGACCCTGACAGGAAAGAAGTGGAACGTCGTAGCAAGGTAGCATAATGAGATACTACAGACAATTGTGTAACGTGTACGATAGAGTATGGGCCAAGGATGCCAAGATGGTTTCCGTGTACCTATACCTGCACTGCTGCGCCTACGTACAGGATGGTGAGTTGCACGGCATCAAGATACGTCGTGGCTCCTGCCTGACATCTCGCACAGCCATCATGGAGGCTACAGGCCTCAGCGAAGCTGATGTGAAGTCTAGGCTTAAATTATTAGCTAATTATGGCGAAATAATTCGCAATTCATCCAACCTCGGCACAATCATAACAGTCTGTGACTACGATAATTACAACGGCTCTGATGATTTATTCAGCCTTAGTTTATCCAACCAATCACCCAACGAAGTACCCAGCCAACTACCCAGCCAATCACCCACCACACCTATTAATAGAAATAACAGTATAACAGTAAATAATAATCTTAGAAGTAATTTCTTTCCTTCTAAGATAGAGAGAGAGAGTAAAAGGGCTGTTGTTGAAGAAATAAGGAAGTTGTATAACAAGATGTTTGACGGTGTGCTGCCTGTGTGGAAGCGTATAACCGACAAGATGGTAAACAAAGTAGACACCTGTATCACCGTCTTTTCGCGCCAGGCTGTTGACATGGTGTTTGACCAGCTGAAGCACGAAAGCTTTATGAGGGGAGAAGGAAAGGTAAACAACGGCTTCAAGGCAGATGCGTTCTGGATATTTGAGACTGACAACTTTGACAAGCTCCTGTCACGCTACGAACTTCGCCTGAAGAAAAAGCAACAGCAGACAGAACAAGAGGTGAAGCCTCAGCAGAAGCAAAGCGTGGGCGTTATCGGTGAGGAAGTACAGACACCTGCCAGACTCTCCAAGGAAGAATACGAGCGAGACATGCGACAGGCTGCTGCAAACGGCAATGCACAGGCACAGCGTCTAGTAGCAATATGGGACAAAGAAAAAAGAACAAAGATATGAAGAAGCATAAAGAGTCAGACTTACAGATACAGTGCGTGCGATGGTTCCGTTACGAGTACCCAGAGTTTGCGCGTCTGCTGGAGCATCCCAAGAACGAGGGCAACGGCAATCACAGTCAGGGTGCCGTTGCCAAGGCAGAGGGCGTACAGGCTGGCGTAGCAGACCTGATACTGCATGTATCATCCTACATCACTGGCGAACCGTCATTGCGGCACTCAGACAGCTTTCACTCACTGGCCATAGAGATGAAGACCAAGACTGGTAGCCAGAGTCCTGAACAGCGCGAATGGCAGTTGCTCTTTGAGGCTGCTGGTGGCTTATATGTTGTCATCCGTACCTTTGACGACTTCCAGCAGATCGTCACGAAATACATGCTCAATGTTCCTGTGGACGTGTACGATGCCGTCAAACTGGCTTACGACGCTATTGAAGAACGAGCCAAGAAGAAAGCCTTAGAACAATTCAACGATATTATTCATCCAAAGAAGTAATAAAGTGTATCTATTAAAATCTAGACAATTATAAAATTTAGCGACTATGAGATACGAAATCACTACAGATGTTGATATTGATATCGACGATATCATGGGATCAATGGACAGAAAAGAAAAAACTGCTCTGTATAACGAGCTGGCTGATGAGTTGGGTGATGCCAATTATGACGAAGACTTTGATGTGGCAAAATACTTAGGAAAGATGTCAGCCTTTGAGCAAAAGAAAATTTTGTGTAACGCACTTGGCGTTTCCAGCTACTATGACGAGCAAGGGCTGC
>Ga0326512_10000153_pt1 | contig 59085 bp, 43 predicted proteins | sample 1_2617_0518_D_FD_203652 | JGI IMG/M metagenome (GOLD analysis project Ga0326512, IMG submission 203652) | Bovine rumen microbial communities from UC Davis, California, United States - 1_2617_0518 | ecosystem: Host-associated > Mammals > Digestive system > Stomach > Rumen | place: USA...
ACAGAGACGACTGTCCGACAGGTCTCTACGTCAACTTCGTTTACGACTACAACATACAGCGTGCTGACATGTTTAAGGATCATGTGGGCTCCGTAACGCTTTATGTCTTTGATGAGTCGGACAAACTCGTCGCACAGCGGACGGTGAACGGGAGCGAACTCTCCGTGTATGGATATAACATCCACTTCACGGAACAGGAGTTGGCTCCCGGGCACCAGTACCGTCTTTCTGCCATCGCTTTGCAGAAAGACTGGGATGCCGCTCTTAGCACGGATGGTGCCAAATATCGTCATACCACGATGAAGATTGGTGACAACCGTCAGAACATTGGGGTGAGCCTTGACCGTACACAGTCATCTAACCCGAAGTATTTTGATGTATCGACGGATGCTCCGCTCGATACACTCTGGCACACACAGCAGGTGATGACAGCCTATGCTGCCAATCAGCCTACTGCTACGAAATATCATGAACTCGCTAACGGCACTGCGAATACCAATGCTATCCAGACCGTCAAACTCGAGAAGGATGTTCCAACCTATGCTACTGTCAGCCTGATTCGTGATACCAAACATCTGAATATCTCTCTTCGTGAACTTGACAACCCGGAGAATGTCAATGCTGACGACTATGAGGTGTTCATCCTTGACGCCAATGGTGATGTGGACTACCAAAACACGGTGGTTACTCCCACTGACTCACTCGTATATCGTCCATACGCTTCTTGGACTGCAACCTTTGACGCTGGAGGAACAACAGGGGTGCAGCGTTCTGCCCATTATGACCTGATGTTCAACCGCTTGATGTACAACACCACGCCCGACAAGAACGCCGTGTTGTGCATCCGCAAGAAGTCCACAGGCAAGGAAGTCGCTGTCATCAACCTTCCTTATATCCTCTGTGAGGGACGTATGGCTTTCGAGATCAACAACTATCAGCCACAGGAGTACCTCGACCGAGAGTACGACTACCGCTTGGAGTTCTTCCTCCGTGGCGACCGTTGGGAGTATGTCAGCCTATGGGTCGACGTGCTCTCATGGACAAAACGTATACAGTACGTAGAGTTTAACTAATCATATAAAGAAGAAGCGACGCTCATGTCTATAATCTCTAAGTTACATCACATTCGCTATATGGTAGCAGCCTGCCTCCTGCTGCCCTTGGCTTGTGCCTGCTCGTCAGAGGACAACGGTGACGGCATGGCGGAGCCTCAGTTAGCATCATCCAATCAATATATCAACCTCAGTATCGTAGTCAGTTCAGGCAGTGAGGGTACTATGCGTGGTACTCCTGCTGGAGGCGAGAAGAGCGACGGTCGTGAGGCTGGTTCCGAGCGTGAGAATCTGGTGACAGGTGTTACAGTCATGCTCTATGAGGATGCTGCTGGCATCAATACCTCGGCAGAAACGACACTTGCTTTCTGTAAATATTATCCTGTTTCTCTGGTATCTCGTGAGACGGCAGGAACACCTTATGCCACAAAGACTGATGAGGCTGTCTACTCCACAGGTGACCAGCCTTTGGTAGGCTCAGGTCTTGACATGAGCAAGGCATATCACGTTATTGTGGTGGCAAACCAGAACATGGCATCTACCTTTACTACCGCTTCCAAGGTGAAGGACGTGCGTGACTATGTGACGACACATGTCTATAGTGGAAGTGGATTAGGTGCTGATGCCAGTCATTTCGTGATGTCCTTGGAGACCGACTATACTGTGAATTTCACTTCTCCGTCAAGTAAGACGACAGTTGGAAACAAAACGACTTATCATTTCGATAATATCCGCATTGAGCGTCTTGCCGCTCGTGTGGATTTCTGGACAAAGACTGCGACGTATGGCGAGAAAGACGCGTTGTCCAATGACTATAATGCTCCTGGTTATGTCTATCCTGTATGGAAGACTTCAGACACAACAACCCCAACGAGTACAGACAAATTTGTACTGACGGCTGTTACTCCGTTCAACCTTTACAATAGTAACGAGTATCTCTTCAAGCGTACCAATGATGCCGCTCCGTATCTTGCTGTTGAGTTAAAAACAAACTATGTCATTGATCCTAATACGGCAACTAAGACAGCTGCATCTCCTACCTATTATGATAATATGCTGTCTTATTTGGTAGGCATCGATGAGACAAATTTAACTTTAAGTGCGGCAACGGGTTATTTCCAAGCTACCAAAAACTTGTATGTCAGCACTACGCAAAAGGCTGGATTTACAGGTGATGACAGTAAGGACAATTTTATCCTCTGTTATCCAAGGGAGAATACCTTGTCAACATCCTCGCCATTGTATTACTATGCTACGGGTGTTGCTATTGAGGGTGACTATTATCCCGCAGGCTCTGCAGCAGATTTAACGAAGGCAAAGCATTTTATCTATTATGGTTATCTGCGCCACCAAGGAGAGGGGACAGGACCTTATACTATCAAGATGAGAACAGACCTGAGCACTACAGAGACCTATCCTACCACTACGCCAATGAACTTCGGTGTGGTACGTAATAACATCTATCGTCTTTCTATCGATAAGATTACGGAGAAAGGAGAACTGGAACTGAAAATCATGGTGAAGAAGTGGGATACCTTTACCCACTCCTGGATATATATGTAAAGCAATACAATGATGATGAAACGATTCAAATTGACATACACCTTCCTGCTGGCTGCGGCACTCTCGATGCTGACGGCATGCTCCAGTGACGATGCGGCACAGGGTGGGGGTGAGACCCTTGACAATGGTAGCATCAAAATACATCTGCGGGTAGCAGCCGCTGGCTCTGGCACCATGCGAGCATGGCAGGATAATACCAATGCTACTACAGAAGAGATGATGAGAGTCTGGACAGTGGTTGCTGTGAATAATGCTGATAATAAGGTGGCTAAGATTTATGCTTGCAAACCAAGTGGAGATCCTGACCAGGAGATTGACGTGATTGCTGAGCTGCCCAGTGCCGGTTCCTACCGTTTCTATTCGTTTGCCAATATGTCGCCGAAGGTGGTGATGAACCTGCTGAATATTGCAGGTAGTGGTACAGCCTCCAATATGCGTGACGGAGGTACTTCCTATGATACCAACCCTCCTACGGGTGGTGGAAACGACAATGATAACAACTCCGCCTTAGGATCGGTCACTAATAATGGCGAGGCTACAGGTGTGGATGGATTCATCACAGACGATAACACCTATGGTAAGAATAAACTCTGTGACATCGAATTTACCGAAAGTACGGTTACTGCTGCCTCTGTTGAGGCAAAGGAAGTCAATGTGGCAGGTAATAACTTCGACCTCACAACGCATAATGGTTTTGGTGCCACGGGTATCCCGATGAGTAATGTACAGACAAAGACAGTCAGCGATGGCAGTAATGTCGAACTCGTGGTGATTCGTATGATGGCGAAGATAGAGTTGCAGGTATACAATGACAAAGGCAGTGACGTGACTGTCGAGTCGTTCACACTGACAGATGTCACGAAGAACAGTGACGGCAACCTGAAACTGCTGCCCAGTCTGAGTGACGCAGGTCATGACGTGATGACGATTCCAACGCATGGTGATATCTCGCCAAACCTTGGCACATCGACATCGAAGGGTGACATCAAGCTCTATCCTAACGGAACCGTTAGTGCATCCGCAAATAATACGACGACAGGTACTTCAAAGAAGTTCACCTTCTACGTCAACGAGAGTGTGAGACCTACGAATGCTTTCAACCATTTCTTCTTGAAAATCAAGCTGGCTGGTGAGGCAGAGGAACGTTATGTGCTGATTGACGATAAGGGCAGTACGACAGCCGATGACAACAAGTGGGACTATATCGCCCGCAACGATTACCGTATCATCCCCATCGTGCTCGATGACTATAAGCTCGACATGATACCTTATGACTTCCCCGCCATTGGTGTTTATCCTGCAAGTGTGAAGGAGGAAGACGGTATCTATACCATTAACTTCCACGACTATGGACACTTCCATCTGCAGCCAGTGGTGAAGAAGGTGAGTGACTCCTCTGTTGTTCCCTTTGTCGCTACTGCACCAACAGGTACGTATGGCTCTACCTCATGGGGACTCATTGGTGACAGTTTTGCCAGTTCCTGGGTGGGTCCATATACCGATGCGACGAAAGCCACTGCTTATGACAATGAAGCAGCGACTGCTCCTTTCTATCGCAAAGGCTATACCGTCAATCCTCCTGTTGATGGCGATGAGGTAGGTGGCATTCCCGTATGGTATCCGAATACTACTGCCCCCCACTGGGACCCTAAAGGCGGTACAGACTATGCACCGTTTATCTTCGGCTATATCGAAGACCCGGCTGCAACATTGACAGAAGACAAGAAAGTCTATCATGAGTTCTCTGTCTACCTCTATAAGCAGGGAATGAGTGCTCCACGTCAGATGACCTATCGACTCTATATGATTCTCGATAAAGACCAGATGCTGTACAGCCGTATGTTCGGTGCACCCCGTGTGCGCCATACCCATGGCTACTAAATAGGGCTTCGGCTCAAGTGATCTTTGAATTTTAAGAAATTCAGAAAAACATCTCCCCTTCTCCCGTCAGGTGGCTCAAATGCCGATGTACAAGGGGCGTAAGGCACGGGACTAGTTTGTCCAACTACTCCCTTTTCTGCTCCCATCTTGACCGACATACCTCAGGGAGACTGCACCTATGGGTGCTTCTGATATGGAGCATCACCCTTTCGGGTGTCTCGTAACTGGTGAGCGCTTATCTGGGAAAGGGTGTACTAAGTATTCGGACACGGTGTCCGAGATACCCGGAAGGGTTGTACGAGGCATTCGGAATCGGATTCCCAGATATGGGGAGATGACTTGGAAATATCCTTCTCCACCTATTTCTGCACAGGAAGTCTCTGACTGCGAATTGCATGAGTTGTCAGGGGGGAGTACGGGAGTAGTTGAGATAACACCTCCCATCGTGAAACACCCTGTACATCGTCATTTCAGGAGAAAAAGGGAGGAGGGGAGTAGTTTTTGCGAAAAAACTTTTTTCTGGATGGTGTATATCCAGCACTACGATGAGTATTAACATAAAACGACATATAATGATGAAACAGTCTGTAGATTTGATGAACTCAATGAAACTGATGAATTCAAGACATAGTAATACAACCACCACGACGAGCCTCGCCCGCCGTGCCCTCCTCCTTTTGACCCTGTTTGTGATGAGTGTGGGGAGTGCGTGGGGACAGACGTTTAACGAACCTGTAAGTGTTATTAAAGATGGGGAAGTATATTATTTGGGCAATCCTGTTTCAGGAATGTCTTTTAATGTGATAGACAAAATTGGTGGTAGTGATAAGCTTTTGACAGATATTAACGAAGCTTTGGCTAGTCAAGGAGCAACTGCATTAAGTAAAATAGATGATCTTTGGCAGAATTTGTATATACGGTGGACTGGATATACTAATTCTGGGACTGTGGCTGGAAATAACCAATATAGTGTAAGTGGTGATACGTGGGCAATTCAATATGATGGGACAAAATCATATCCTTATGACGTAAAGTCTAATAATCTTTACACGTGGTATCAAGGACTTGGGTGGTATTATTATAATAATGGCAGTGGATGGCCTACCACTTTTGATAAAGACATCTTCACTGTTAAGTGGAGTTTTGCCAATACAGATGTATCCAACGCAACAATTGTCTGTTATATCTCTACTTTAGCACAAGTGGGTGCCACTCCAGGTGGACAATGGGGAAATAGTGGAGGTTCTTTTTCTACCGAAGGTACAGTCTTGCTTAAATATACATTTAAAGCAGGTAAGAAGCCAGATACTTTTTCAGGTAAATTAAAAAGCGGTGGTCAGGCTTTGTCTGGTGGCGCAGTAGTAGGTAAGGCTGATCAATTAACTACATCTGCGACAAGTGCGACACTTGACTTTTCAGCAGCATTAGCGCAAGCATCTTCTTCAACTTATGTTCGCTTCTATTTGGAGAAGGATGGCGAGGCTGTTGATCCAACAGGTAAATTGACCGTTACAGGTGGAACAGCAGGACCAGATAAAGAGCATGGCTTCTATATCTATAAGTCTGGAGGATTATCTTCGACAGATGTTGATAATGATGTGACATTGGAGTTAACAGCTGGTGAATATGAGGACTATCAAGTTGTTGCAGTCTTTGGTTCTGGGGAACCTTCTGGTGATCCATTGCATGAAGTAGACTGGGACTTGCAATATACCTATACCTTTGAATATCCTTTCAAGGGTGATGCTACGTCTGCCACGAAGGTAGAGAAAACTTTTATATTGCTAGCCTCTCAGTGGACGACATCGCCGAAGGAGTTTAGCATAGACTTCGACTTTACCAATTCGAAGATATTGTTAAAAGATAAGGATAATTCTGTTACACTTGCCAGCGTAGACTTTGATAAGACGTGGTGGGACACAAACTATTCTGGTGCTTCTGTCAGCGGAAAGAACTTCTATATCCGTTGGTTCCTGAAGAATAAGTCAACAGGTGTGGAGACTTATATTGCTAATGCTATTCGTAATGTCAATGGTGCAGGTACATATAAAGACTGTGCAAAGGCTCAGTATGGTCGATTCTGGAGTACGAAGATTGGAGACGGAGAGGCAAACCTGAACAACATCATGCGTATCAAGATTGATGGTACGCCAGACAGCCCTGGCACAGTGTTTAATATTACTGACTACGACCTTGTCTGCACCATCGGTACTGATGGCAGTGAGACATTGGACGGTAGTAGCCAGGTGACCATGGAGCCAACGACTCTTCAGATGCAGTACACCTTCCATTTTGAGGAGCCAGCATTTCCTGCTGATAATATAAATACTGTAAAGACAATCTATAAGACGGCAATTTATGATAAAACGACAGGAAAGATAACACCAATATTGTTTGGAGAGTCAGGCTATCTTACTGATTGTGAAGTCAGTTTGAGTGATTTCCAGTCTGATAGTTATGCCCGCTGGTATGTAGTAGAAAAGTCAACAGGCGTGATTGTCAGCGATTTGTCAGATTGGGGATTTGCAATTCCTACGACTGCTGATAATCCCAATTATAGTAATACTGCTCAGTATTATTCAAAACCGGGTTTCGGTTGGTATGCCACTCCTGTTGTGCGTTATGGTGCTACTGATGGTCGATTTGACCCCAAAATCACTCTCCCATCAGGATATGATTTAACAACAGATTATAAGGACTATGATGTGGTTTGTGTTGTTTCAACAAACACGAGTGACATGATTAGTGAAACAGTGGAATGGGTTCCAACTGTTTTTCATGAACCCACATTGAAGGTGAAGTATGTCTTCAACTTGATGGCTTCAGATGAACTGGAAACTCTGCCCTTCGTTCACTACAAGGGCCAGAGCGGTCGCGACTGGACGAAGCCAGAAGGCAGTAATGGCAATTTGGCCCAGAAAGTCTGGAACACAGCAACTGGTGTGGGTGTGGCAGAAGATTTCACTGGCGACATCCGTCAGGGTGTTCATACTTGGGAGTACAACGTCTATGTAAAAACGGATGATGAGCGTGAGTTGATTCTACCGATAGAGAAATACACCGAGGGAAGTAATAATCTTGAGCCCCGTGCCTATTTTCGTTGGTATGACTATATGACGGACAAGGCTGTAGCACCTTCAGAGAATTATACTTTTACCAATGTCGGCAGCAAATTAAATGTGACCGATCGTGGCTTATTTGCATTGAATATTGGTGAAAACCCCAAGCAGACAAATGTGGGTGTAACCTTCACGGCAAAAAGTGGATTCTCGGATACAGGTATTCACATCGCCTGTGATGTCAGTAAGTATTCTGATGGTATACTTGACATTAGCGGTACATCTTATCTTCAGCATGAGCCAACGCTCAGTACACGCTATATCTTCCATATCTACCCTGCTACTGTGATCTCCTCGGAACTCGCCACTGCAAAGACCACCCTTGAGGATGCAGAGACAGTTGCTATCAGCAGTGGCAAACTGTCTGATATGGAGACTGCTCTCGCCAACTTACCGGAGAACAAGGGTAAAATGGTGGTGTCTCTTGGTTCAGGCAATGTAGGAAAGTTTGCCCTGCGTCTTGACGAACATTCTATTGCTAACTATGTACTTGAGAATGGAACGGTGACTCCGACTATAGTAAAATGGTACTCCTATGTGGAGCATGATGGCAAGGTGTACCGTAAGCAAATCAATACTGATGACAATTCCGACCGTATCCGTTCTTTTGAATTCACTAATTTTACGGGTGATTATACAGAACTGGGAGGCACAGCCACAAAGTCTATCAGTGAGGCAGCCAATTATCACGTGGTGGTATACGTTGGTGAGGGCTCGTCATACAAGCCGGAAACCAAGACAGGCACGTATGCTCCAGTGGCTCATTATGAGTTGCACTTCTTGGAGGCACCGCCTGTTGCCGTTGCGGATTTGAAGAATAATAAACTTCCTCTCAACCGTACCGACGAATACATGAACTATCACTATCGCCTGGCAGGTCTTGTGGACTTTGACGGAAACCCAGAGACTGACTACCGTGTAACAGAGGAGAATAAAAATGAATATTACAGCACACCAAACTGGTACGACCTCCCCTCATCATCGGCAGAGAACATGACGTGGATGCCACGCGAATGGGATGATATTCAGTATGGTTTCTGTTATCCACAGTTGACATCTACCATCAAGAACGGGGCTGGCGGTCTTTACGTATCGCCTGAACATGGTGATTATATGATGGTAAAGACAATGAATGTCAGTGGTAAGTCAAACGATGACAGTGACGTGACTGCACCGCATAAGTTTGATTGGTGGAAAACTGATGAACTTTATGACTATACACACACCTATACCGATGATACAAAGTATGGTTCATTCTTGTATACTGATGCCAGTAACGAGTCTCGAAGCATCGCCACTATACCATTTACGGGTACCCTCTGTGCTGGCTCTATGCTCTATTTTACAGCAGCAGTGGCTGATATGACTAGCGGAGGTATTAAACCACAGTTGGTAATACGTATTTACGGCATTAAGGGTGATGGCACCCAGGAAAGCCTTGTGGCATTCCATACCAGTGACATCATCTTAGCGGGGGCTTCGTCGGGTGAGTGGTATCAAGTATACGGTGAGTCGGTAGTGCCTACTACGTTCGATAATAGCATCACATCGTTTGTGGCTGAGGTGATCAACTACGCCAATGATACTAATGGTGCCGACTTCGCTATCGACCAGATTGCTATTTATATAAGCACAGCCAAGGTAAAAGCCTTGTTTGAGAGCAGCAGCCTCTGTGACGAGACAAACAAGATACGTATCTTTGCTGATGCGGAAAACCTGAGGAACAGCATTGGCACATCATCAACTAAGAACATCTATTACCGCTTGTTTGAGCGTATAGGCGATGCTGACCATAATACCCATAACATCATGGAGAAAGAAGCGTTGGTAGGAACTGGTGTCTACTCCGATGACCCTTCTGCACCGACAGGCTATGGTGTGGTGGTGTTTAATCCCTCTTATAATATTTCGGAACTGACTACTACCAAGCCAGCAGACTCAGGCTATTATATTGGCGACGACGGTTCGGTGATGTTCCAGTTGGCTTACAGAGAGTTTGACCTCGACCCGTCGAAAACATACTTCGTGTCAATCTATTCGCTGACGGAAGACAAGCCAGGTGACACAGTTGCCGAGGATGATCAAGCATCAGGATGGGGTTGTCCTTATAACGGTGAGGAATGTTCTGTCTATAGTAACGACATCCACACACAGAAAATCTTCATACAGTTGAAAGAGGGTTCCAATGATGTGAGTGGTTCGGTGAGTATCGGCTGTGGTGCCACCTCGGTGCCGAAGAACTATAATCTGGTGTTGAAATATCCGAAGATTACTGGCGGACACACTGAACACGAGGAGATCAAGTTTGATATCTTCCTCGGCTCCCGTGATGAGTTTAAGGCAGCACAGACATCAGACAATCTGAAGGATGCTCTTGATAACTTCCGCACTACTTATACCACACAATCATATACTTCAAGTGCTGATCTTCCTTCAGACTACCAGACAGCGCAGCCCACTTATTATGCTGCCATTAAAAAGTATATGGATAATGGTAAACTGCTGTTGCAGGCTTCGACGACTTTCTCACATACTTTCACTGAAACGGACGGTGAGGTGAGATTCTGTGTCGAGCCAATCCAGAAGAAACTGGCTGATGATAGTGAAATTTGTTCACCGATAGAGATGATTTTCAATGTAAGTACAGGTGGTGGTGGACCGGAGATGGTGCTCGGCTTTGACGATGTTGACTATTCCGTCGCCCCTGCAAAGCGTGGCATCCGTGTTGGTCTGGAGCAGTTGACAAAGATGCGGAAAGCGACAGACGGTTATAAACTTCATATCCCAATTCACGCATATAAAGATAAAGATCAAAGTAACACACGCAAGTTGTACTTCACCAGTGGTGAATTGACGATCTCAGAAACAAATGACCCAACAGTATCTGTCGGCGAGAAAGTTGCTAAAATTGACGCTTTAGATGGTGGTGCCACTCCTTATGTGAATAATTCAAGCATGTACCTCTCACTCGACCTGAGCGGATCTAACTGCGAAGTGACTTTCCATGAGGGTTATTACTATGAGGTTTCCACTTCGTTCTATGATGAGAATGAAGCCAGCACTCCAGAGGCAGATCGCTGTAATAGTGACCTCTTCCTGATTATAAAGGTGGTGCCAGAGTTCGCTACTTGGAACGCTAAGCGTATCAGTGATACTGATGTCCAAAACCGTTATAATGTTAACTGGTATAATGATGACAACTGGCGGCGTTCAGTACGTTCGGATTTGTATAAGGACGAAAATGTCACGGGTAAGAAGCAAAATACGGCTACGTCAGGACATCCAGAGGGATACTCTGACAATTCGGAACTGAACACATTACTAACATCGAATCCTGGCTATGTGCCGATGAAGTTCACTTACGTCACCATGTTGACAGACAATCATGCGCCATCCTTGATTGGCGAGACCTATGAAACATCTGGTTCTGATCAGACTGGTGGGCATTTAATTCTTCTTAGCAATACTATGACAACCGATACCAGTCCTATAGGCGACAATACTTATAATAGTGAAGCCACTGGTGGTCGTCATGGCATCCGTTATGACTTGTTAGTTCGTTATGGTGACCACGCTGAAGGTGGCGAGGGCTGTTTCGGTCACCGTTATCTTGACGGGACTGAATGGAAGAATGGTAGTGAGACTGGTGATAAGGTCTTCGACTGCGAGAAGTTCTATGGTAATATTTGTAAGGAGATATACTTCAAACCGGGTGCTGAGTTGTTGCAGCAGCAGCGTCTCACCTACGAGAAGGCTTGGGTAGAGAAGGAAATGATAGCCAATAAGTGGTATCTGATGTCGAGTCCGTTGAAGGGAACATACGCTGGTGATATGTATGTGCCAATGGCAATGACGGATGTGTCTGATGGCTCTCAGACAAAAGGTCGTCAGGTGACCGAGGCATTCCAGCCTATTACATTTACTAATGTTTATAGTGTATCGAACCTAACAGGCTTGTATAGCCGTACGAAGTATCCTATCTACCAGCGTTCATGGGGCATCACCACCTCTAAGGTCTATACAACGACTGACGATGTGAGAAAGACCGACTATAGCGCCTACCTTAAGTGGGGTGGCTTGTCGACAACAACTGCCGAGTGGAGTCATACCTATAACGACGTACAGGTACCTTATAATACTATAGGAGGTTTCTCTATCCGTGCCCATAAGAAGGATCAGAAGGATGGCTCTGATAATGATATCCCAGCACTGATTCGTCTGCCGAAGGATGATATTTCGTATGACTATTATCAGTACAACAGTGAGACAGCATCCTCGGGAGGCATTAATCAGACTGTTGCAAAGAACAGTGGCGAGATCGGTAAGTTTGTATTTGACAAGACTTCTACGGATCTTGAAAAAGTTGAGTTCTCACTTAATGATTTGCAGGCTCAGGGTACTGATGGCAGTGGTAATACATACTATCTCATTGGTAATCCGTTTATGGGATCTATTGATATGGGTGAGTTCTTTGCTCAGAATACGGATTTCGGAGGTGTCTACTATACCTATGAGGATGGTACGTTGACCACTGTTGACGCGACAGAAACTCCTACTACCACAAGTAAGCATATCATTAAGCCACTGCAAGCCTTCTTCGTGAAGTGTGCTGGCTCAGCACCTGCTAATGTGGTTTTTGACCGCCACATGATGACTGATGGTAACTATGAAGTAGGTACGGCTTATAATGCAGGTAATACTCCTGCTCCAGCCCGTGAGTTTACTCTGATGGCAACGAACGAGCGCGGCGCTTCTGCTGCAACGGTATCGGTAGGGGAGGAGACGAAGAGTGTGGAGACACTGTTTGACTCTAACCTCGCTGACGTGCCGGTGGTTTATACGGTGGCAGAGGGTCGTGCGGTGAGCATCAACAAGGTGGAGGAACTCACGAAACCGATTGCCTTCGGTGTGAACTGCAACAGCAATGACATGGTGGAGGTGACGTTCTCAGACATCGAGCAACTGACAGATGGTGATGTCTTTGTAGTAGATGCCGTGGATGGTAAGACTCAACAGATCTATGAGGGTGATACCTTCTCCATACAGCCGAATGACTATGGTCGCTACTTCTTGACATTTGCTGGCGGTACGACTGGCGTCGAAGAGGTTGCTGACGTACAGAAGGGTATCGTGATCAGTGTTCGTGGCAAGGAGGTGATAGTAACCTCAACGGAGGGAATCAGTCAGGTTCGTGCCCTGTCACTGAATGGTGCCACAATGTATCAGGATGGTGCTTGTGGTACTTTCACTTCTTTCACTCTTGCTGGTGGTGTATATATTATCAAGGCGGAAAATAGTGTTGGCAAACAACAAATCGCCAAGATTATCGTTAAATAGTTGATGAAGACTATTAGGAACATTTATGCTCTGCTGCTATGCCTCCTGGTGATGGGGTGTAGCAGTATCAATGAGGATAATGACGTGGTAGAACGAATTGTTGTGGGGGATCATGTGCCCTCCTTCTCTGTCGGTGTTGTGGATCATGGTGCTCCCGCAACATTCTCTACCAGTCATTTAACAGGGGAGACAGTCATCGTATTCTTCAGTACGAAGTGTGGTGACTGCAAACGGGAATTACCGGAGCTGAACGATTATTATCTGCGGCATAAGGACGACCCTGGTTTTCAGATGGTTGCCATCAGTCGTGCGGAAGGGGAGGAACTGGTAGCTCCCTTTTGGGAAGAATATGGTTTGGAGATTCCCTATTCAGCACAAACAGACCGTCATGTCTATGACCTTTTTGCCTCGTCAATTATTCCCCGTGTCTATTTCGTGTCAGCGCAGGGAATCGTGACGAGGGTTCTTATTGAAAATTTTGAGGTAGGCGAGTAACATTCCCAAAAGAGCCCCCAGGGTGACCCCGGTAGCGTTGGCGGCAAAGTCGAACCATTCTCCACCGCGGGTAGTCGTGCAGTATTCTTGCAGGAGCTCAAGGATACCACTCATAATGATTGGAGCAAGCCAAGCCCAACGGAAAAGTTTTCCTTTATCCAGTATGGTGTGACAACGCAGATACTCTATCCAGATGACGGAACAGGTGCCGCCATACATCACGAGGTGTGTCCATTTGTCGATGAACGCCACTTCGTCAAGGGGTGTCTCTGGAAAGAAAGGGATCAATGAGAGTATCCAGATCAATGTAATACAAAGGATGGAGAAAGGGTATTTTCTTGCAATTTGAGTATGTTTTCGCATATTTATTTACTATTTGGATGCAAAAGTAAGAAATATTTTATACTTTTGCAAGCGGAAAGAAAGATATTATGGTAGAGAGGGCGAATTTCGGGAGTAAGTTAGGTGTCATTCTTGCCACGGCGGGTTCTGCTGTCGGACTGGGTAATGTATGGCGTTTCCCCTATATGGCTGGTGAGAATGGTGGCGCTGTGTTCATCATGATTTATATTAACTGTGTGGTTGTACTGGGTATTCCCTGTATGATCAGCGAGTTTATTGTGGGTCGACACGGACAATCGAATACAGCACGGGCTTATCAGAAACTGTCTGGGGGTACACCATGGACGTTGATTGGCTACATGGGGGTGCTGACGGGTTTCTTGATTACAGGCTATTATGCGGTGGTCAGCGGGTGGTGCCTTCAGTATGTCTTGGCATCGCTGATAGGACATTTGCAGGGTGACCCTGCATATTTTAAGACCTATTTCACGGAGTTATCGACGGATCCCGTCAAACCAGTGTTATGGACGGTGATTATTTTGGGTGTCACCTATTTGATTATTGAACATGGAGTGAGGAATGGTATAGAGCGCGCGTCGAAAATGTTGATGCCTACCTTATTTATATTATTATTAATCATTGTAGGTGCCTCGTGTATGCTGCCTAATGCCGACAAGGGTATTGAGTTCCTCTTCAAGCCAGATTGGTCGAAACTGACAGCGGAAGTGTTCTTGGGGGCATTGGGACAGAGTTTCTATTCGTTGAGTATCGCTATGGGATGTCTGTGTACCTATGCCAGCTATTTCTCACGGACAACCAATCTGACGAGGTCGGCGTCACAGATAGCGTTGATAGACTGCCTGGTGGCTATCCTTGCGGGACTGATGATATTCCCCGCGGCTTTCTCGGTAGGAGTTAATCCCGACAGTGGGCCGTCGCTTATCTTCATCACATTGCCGAACGTTTTCCAGCAGGCATTCTCCTCCTTGCCTGTCGTGGGCTACTGTATCTCATTACTTTTCTTCATATTGTTGTCATTGGCGGCACTGACCTCCCTGATGTCACTCCATGAGGTAAGCACGGCGTTTATCCATGAGGAGATGAGGATGAGTCGTAAGAAAGCGGCATTGGTGGTTACCATCTCTACCTCTATTATCGGAGCTTTCTGCTCCTTGTCGATGGGAGCTGTCGATGGTTTGACGATTTTCGGAAAATCGCTCTTCGACTGGTTTGACTTCATCACAGGACAGATATTCTTGCCGATTGTTGGTTTCCTGACCTGTATCTTCATTGGATGGTTTGTCCCTCATCATATTGTGAGAGGTGAGTTTACGAATAATGGGGACTTGCGGAGCAGAGGGTATATCCGTCTTTTCTATATCTTTATCTTCTTGGTGAAGTATATCTGTCCTCTTGCCATCTTAGTGATCTTCTTGCACCAGTTTGGACTACTAAGTTAGTAATTAGTAATTAATAATTAGTAATTATTTATGGAGCGAGGGAATTTCGGAAGTAAAATGGGTATCATTCTCGCCACGGCGGGATCGGCTGTCGGACTGGGCAATGTATGGCGCTTTCCCTATACGGCAGGAGAGAATGGTGGTGCAGCCTTTATCCTTCTTTATATCGGATGTATATTATTGCTGGGTATCCCTGGTATGGTGAGCGAGTTCATCGTGGGACGTCATGCCCAGGCAAATGCCGCCAGGGCTTATGATGTGCTGTCGAAGGGACTTCCATGGAAATTCGTGGGTTACCTGGGTATCCTTACCTCCACCATTATTCTCGGTTTCTATGCAGTAGTGGCAGGTTGGTGCCTGCAATACCTGTGGGCTTCTATTGCCGGACAACTCAATGGAGACGCTGACTATGTGAGGAATTATTTCATGACCTTCTCCAGTGATCCGTTGAAACCGACGCTCTGGGGTGTCGCTTTTATCATGATTACACATCTGGTAGTGGTGCGTGGGGTACAGAAGGGCATAGAGCGGGCTTCCAAACTATTGATGCCGATGCTCTTTATCCTGTTATTGATATTGGTTGTGTCCTCTTGTATGTTGCCGGGAGCCATGGAAGGTGTACGATTCTTGCTACATCCGGATTTCTCCAAATTGTCGGGTAGTGTCATGTTGGAGGCATTGGGACAGGCTTTTTTCTCATTGTCATTGGGAACCGCTTGCCTGTGTACCTATGCCAGCTATTTCTCCAAACTGACAAATTTGTTAAGTTCTGCTGGACAGATAGCCATCCTGGATACCCTGATAGCCGTCTTGTCAGGACTTCTTATATTCCCCGCAGCTTTTTCTGTAGGTGTAAGTCCAGACAGTGGTCCGTCGCTTATTTTCATCACGTTGCCGAATGTGTTCCAGCAGGCATTTGCTGCCATGCCTGTCGTCGGTTATGTGATTAGTATCATGTTTTATGCCCTTCTGGTGTTTGCGGCATTGACCTCCACCATCTCCATGCATGAGATAGGTACAGCTTTCTTCACAGAGGAATTTACACTCCCACGTCAGAAATCAGCATGGATAGAGACCGTCGTGACCATGTTGATCTGTGTGTTCTGCTCACTCTCAGTTGGAGCCATTCCTTCCATTAAGCTTATGGGTTTCTCCCTCATGGATTTCTGCGACCGTCTGACCGCTAATTTCCTATTGCCGTTAGGTGCCATGCTTGCCTGTCTGTTTGTAGGCTGGTATATCCCCAAGCAGATTGTGCGTGATGAGTTTACCAATGGTGGCACGTTAAAGGGTAATCTCTTCAGTATTTACCTTTTTGCCGTCCGTATTGTCTGTCCTATCTGTATAACCCTTATATTCCTTCATCAGCTGGGCTTTGTATGAACCGTAACGACCGCCGCGTACTTATTGTCACTATCATTACAGGAGTCTTAATCCTCTTAGGGATTTTTTTACTGGGCGAGGATACTAGTAGTCCTGGAAAATCAAACATCTCCGGAAATCCCAGAGACTCTAGACATACTAGGTATTCCAGAGATCCTGGGATGTCCTATGCTGTACCAGTGCGGCAGCCAGAGACTTTTTACTTTGACCCTAATACAGCGGATTCTACGCAGTTGTTAAGGCTAGGGCTACAGTCTTGGCAGGTACGAAATATCTATAAATATCGTGCCAGGGGTGGAGTTTATCGGAAGAAGGAAGACTTTGCAAGACTTTATGGGTTGACGGTGAAAGACTATCGACGGTTGGAACCATATATCCGTATCTCTGAGGATTATCTGCCAGCTGTCACTTTGGTGAGAAAGAGAGGTGGGGAGGATAAAGATGATAGGAACTATAGTGTCTATAGTAACTATAGTGAAAATAAGAAGAGAGACAGTGTGCGTTATCCTGTCAAGTTGAGGGAAGGGGAGCATTTAGTGCTAAATACGGCAGACACTTCCTTGCTTCGGCAAGTGCCAGGTATTGGTTCCTATTATGCCAAGGAGATCGTGCGTTATGGGAAATGGTTAGGTGGCTATGTGAGTGTCGACCAGCTGGATGAAATTGATCATTTCCCCAAAGAGTCGAAAAAGTATTTTGTGATAACACATGCGAATCCTCGGAAACTGAATGTCAACAAACTCTCCATACAACAACTTCGGCGGCATCCGTATATCAACTTCTATCAGGCGAAGGCTATTACGGATTACCGCCGGTTGCACGGGGATATCAAGAGTCTCAACGACCTCCGTTTCTCGTCCGATTTTACGGAAGCGGATATTCGGAGACTGATTCCTTATGTAGAGTATTAGATTATTTTACTTTAGCTACCAGCTCGGCAGGATACTTAGGCATCGCACCGTTCTGGGTGCAGACGTATGCACTCACCTCTACAGCGATACGATGAGCCTCTTCAACGGGTTTTCCATTCAGGATGGCTGCACAGAACGAACCGGTGAAAGAGTCACCAGCACCTACGGTATCAGCAACCTCCACCTTTGGAGTAGGCTGGAAGGAGTGCTTGCCGTCAGCAGTGAACACATGACTGCCATTAGTACCACACGTCAGGACGAGCATCTGCAAGTTATATTCCTTTACCATTTTCTCACAGATTTTAGCATCGTCTAATTCCTGATAACCAAACATCCGGGTGACAACGACCAACTCTTCATCGTTGATTTTCAAGATGTTACAACGCTTGAACGAATCCTCCAGGATCTCCTTGGAAAAGAAATGCTGACGTAGGTTGATATCACAGATCTTGATACAGTCCTTGGGTGTTGCATCCAGGAACTTCTGGATGGTCTGACGAGTGACGATGTTACGCTGAGCCAGAGAACCGAAACATACGGCGCGGCAGTTTTTGGCAGCCTCCTTGATTTCATCTGAGAAGGGTATGTTATCCCAAGCGACATTCTCCTTGATTTCATAAGTGGGAATACCCTCACCAGACAGAGTTACCTGTACAGTACCAGTAGCGTATGGTACTCGTGGCATCAGGTATTTCAATCCATTCTTCTCCAATGCCTCAATGGTCTCTTCAGCGAGTTTATCCTCACCTAATGCACTGATAGCCATAGTGTCCAGTCCAAACTGTCCTGCGTGATAGGCGAAATTGGCGGGTGCACCACCAAGTTTCTTTCCCTCGGGCAGCATATCCCATAATGCCTCGCCCAGTCCGATAATCAGATTCTTCATAGTTTCTTGATATTTTTAGTTTTTAACTTGCTTGATATATGTAAATAGGTAGATGACACCTACTGCCATGACAGCTACGGCGCCAGCCTGTCCCATGGCATCGCTCATAAAGCCCATGATGAGTGGGAATACCGTTCCACCAAAGAGTCCCATAATCATTAGGCCAGAGACTTCGTTTTGCTTGTCAGGTACGGAGAGCAGTGCCTCTGAGAATGCCATGGAGAAAATATTAGAGTTGCCATAGCCCACCAAGGCAATAGCGACGTAGAGAACCGCCTTTGTCTGACCACTGAACATAAGAATCATACTACCTGCCATTAAGATCACACTGATAATAAAGAACCAGCGTGTCTTCATCACGCGGAGGAAGAAAGAGCCTGTCAACGCTCCGATGGTACGGAAGATGAAATATAATGAGGTGGCAAATGCGGCTTCGTTGAGCGTCATACCGACACGCTCCATTAACAGTTTTGGAGCCGTCGTATTAGTACCAACATCGATACCCACATGACACATGATGGCAAGGAATGACAATAGAACGATAGGTTTTCCTAGCAGGCGAAGACAATCCATGAATGATGATGACTTCCTTTCTGAGATCTCCTCTTGGATGGGTGTTGCCCACAACAAAGCGGTGGCAAGTACACCGACGATGAAATAAACCATGAACAACACACGCCAGTCGTAGCCGAACGAGGGAATCACCTTTGTAGCACCCCACATAGCGAGATAAGGAGCAAGGAACGAGGCTATCGCCTTCACAAACTGTCCGAAAGTCAGGGTGGAGGCAAGGTTCTTGTCACCAATGATTAGCATCGCCAGCGGGTTGATACTAGTCTGCATCAGTGCATTACCGATACCCAGCAACGAGAAAGCTATCAGCATGACACCAAAAGAGTTACCGAAGAGGGGGATCAGCAGTGATATCACTGTCACGATGAGTGAGAGCAATACGGTATTCTTACGTCCAATCTTGTTCATCAGCATACCCGTGGGTACGGAGAAGATGAGGAACCAGAAGAACACCAATGAGGGGAATATGTTGGCGACGGAGTCAGACAGTCCGAGGTCTTCTTTCACATAGTTTGACGCGATTCCCACAAGGTCAACGAAGCCCATGCAGAAAAAGCAGAGCATCACGGGAATCAGGAAAATCGATTTGTTGCTATTGTTTGCCATATTTTAAAAAGGATAAATGGTTACTTTTGCATTGTTGGTCACTTTAATCTGCGAATAAGGCTCTGTGGGGAAAACAAGGTTAGTCATCGCCATGCGTCCCTCTGCGTCGAATGCCTCGATGGAGCTATGGTCAATGAAGATACGAAGTTGTTTCATAGCCCCGTAAGTAGGTGCGACGGTCTTGCAGGGGAATGCCTCGCTGAAGCTGGCATAGCTGCGGCTGCGGTCCATCGAGAATGTGTTCTTGACAGCGTCATACTCCATCACTACCTGCTCTCCTAAAGAGTTGGAGAAGGTTATCTCCGTAGAGCCTTTCAGGTCGATGATCAACTCACCTGTCTGTGGTAATTTGTTTCCTGTCTTACCTCGAAGGGCAAGCATCTCTTTGGATGGAGTGACACCGCAATAGGTCTGTCCGTTATACTCGAAGAGATCGAGGTCACGTGGAATACTATTGGCACTGCGGAACTGTTTAGTGGGAACTTGGTTGGCATACTGCCAGTTCGACATCCAGGCAAGGGCGATATGTCTTCCCTCAGGAGCGTTATCGAATGTAACGGTGGCATAGTGGTCCTTGCCATAGTCCATCCAACGGGTGTCAGTATGCTCGCAAACGAACTTCTTACCATCGAAGTCACCGATGAAATATTGAGTGGCACTACCGCCGAAAGGACCTCCTGGGTTGATATTACAAATCAGCATCCATTTCTGTTTGTCGGTGCCACGGACAGGAAGTTTCATTAGGTCAGGACACTCCCATACACCGTCATGACAGCCGTATTCTTTACCGAAAGCACTCTCGTATGTCCAGTCTTTTAGGTTGTCGGAAGAGTAGATATGCATTTCCTGTCCGACGGCAAGGATGAGGTTCCATTTTTGGATATCAGCGTTCCAGAAAGCCTTTGGGTCACGGAAGTCCTCCTCTTTGCTGACGAGGATGGGGTTGCCGGCATATTTCTCAAAGGTCTTGCCATTATCTTTGGAGACAGCCATTGACTGCACCTGACTTCTGCCTGCAGAGGTATAGAAAGCAACTACTTGGTTGTTCTTCTGATCCACCACACAAGAGCCACTGAAGATGTCACCCAGGGCATCTGGCTCGATTGCCGTTGGTTGTGTCTCCCAGTGGATGAGGTCACGGCTGGTGGAATGTCCCCATGTCATATTCTCCCACATGGAGCCATAGGGGTTCCATTGATAAAAGAGGTGGTATACCCCATCTTTATAGAACATACCATTGGGGTCGTTCATCCAGCCATAAGCTGGGGTATGGTGATATTGCGGACGGAACTTCTCACGGTTTGTCGTGTCAAAAGTGTTACTCTGCTTCATCTCCTGCCAGCAAAGGAAATCCTTCATGGCTCCAGTAAAGCGACGGTCACCATAGAACATGATATCCAGTAACAGGTCCTTTGTCCCAAAACGCTGAATATCAAGAGGTACGTAATAATCCACTTTGTCCACCGCCAGTCGGATATTCATCGACTGTACCTGTTGTCCACCCACCAATACACGGATATTGGCATTGTCTTCTCTCTCCTGTACAGGCAGTAGCAGATAATGGTTCTTTACCTCTACCCGTTGCATGGCATGACTCTTCCCCAATACTAGTGGCTTCTGTTGTGCGCTGACACTTGATACGGTCAGCAGCATCACCACCAGGGTCCAAAACATTTTCTTCATTTGCATTTTGTTTTTAGTTATTTAATCAATCTGCTGCAAAATTACATGTTTCCTCTATTTCGCCCTATAAATAATGATACAAAAACTAACAAAAAACGTTCAATGAAACATTTTTGCTATAAAAAAACCCATGTCTTTCGACACGGGGACAGATAGATCGGTTATGAGTCCGATGATTGCACCATCGGAGATATACCTTAGTTTATTTATCTGCGATCTTGCGGAAACTCTGTAGCTTCTCACCATAACAAAGGTCACCGCAATCACCAAATCCGGGAACGATATATTTCTGCTCGTTCATACCATTGTCAATGGCGGCACACCAAATGGTGGAATTTTCTGGCAGTGCCTGTTTGACAACCTCAATACCCTCAGGAGCGGCAATGACACAACAGAGGTGTATCTTCTTAGGCTTTCCTGTCTGCATCAAAGACTCGATGGCTGCGGCAAGACTGCCGCCCGTTGCCAGCATGGGGTCGACAATAAGTAATGTCTTGTTCTTAACGCTCTGGGTGGCAATATACTCGGTATGAACACCAACTTCAGTATGCTCACGGTTAATATACATACGGAATGCTGATACGAAACCATTGTCTGCCTTGTCAAACACGTTGAGGAAGCCCTCATGGAAAGGCAGTCCGGCACGCAATACCGTGGCAACCACAATGTCGTCTTTGGGTAATGGAATGTCAATAGTCCCAAGGGGGGTGGTGATGGTTTTGGGCTTGTAGTCCAAGGTCTTGGAGAGCTCATATGCCATCATCTCTCCGATGCGTTTGATGTTGTGACGGAACAACAGACGGTTTTTCTGGTAATTTTTGTCACGTAACTCCGACATATACTGGTTCATGATGGAGTTGCTTTTACTGAAATCGATTACTTCCATATTTCTTTGTTTTAAGTTTTTCTCGGCAAAGATACGAATAAGTGAACAAAATGCCAAATGTATTTGCGCATTTTTCAGTGTAAGCAGATTCTCTCTGAGCCCTAAGGTGCAAAATTTTGTCAACTCTGCGTTACAAAAACTTAGAAGACAATGCGAATTTTAAATACTTTAACTCAAAAAGACAAGCAGAAGCGCAAATAATTCTTAATTCATCATCTTTAATTCTCAAAAACTTCGTACCTTTGCGGTCGTAAAAATAGGTAATAGTAAATATCAATTAAATTAAATAATGTAATTATGGCAAAGTTAGATTTGACACAGTATGGCATCACAGGTTCTACCGTGATAGCTCACAATCCGTCTTATGAGTACCTCTTTGAAGAGGAGACAAAGGCTGGTCTGACAGGTTTCGACAAGGGTGTGAACACTGAGTTGAATGCTGTTAACGTAATGACAGGTATCTATACCGGTCGCTCACCTAAGGATAAGTACATCGTGAAGGATGCACAGAGCGAGGATAAGGTATGGTGGACCACTGAGGAATATAAGAATGATAACCACCCCATGAGTGAGGAGGTTTGGGCAAAGGTGAAGGAGATCGCCATCAAGGAGCTTTGCAACAAGGAATTGTATGTTGTTGACGCTTTCTGCGGTGCCAATGAGGCTACTCGTCTTGCTGTTCGTTTCATCGTTGAGGTTGCTTGGCAGGCTCATTTCGTGAAAAACATGTTCATCCAGCCTACTGCTGAGGAGCTGGAGAAGTTTGAGCCTAACTTCGTCATCTATAATGCTTCTAAGGCAAAGGTGGAGAACTACAAGGAACTGGGTCTGAACTCAGAGACATGTGTAGCTTTCAATACTACTTCTCGTGAGCAGTGCATCATCAACACCTGGTATGGTGGTGAGATGAAGAAGGGTATGTTCTCTATGCAGAACTACTATCTGCCTCTGCAGGGTATCGCTTCTATGCACTGTTCTGCCAATACCGATATGGAGGGTAAGAATACCGCTATCTTCTTCGGTCTGTCTGGTACAGGTAAGACCACATTGTCTACCGATCCTAAGCGTCTGTTGATTGGTGATGACGAGCACGGATGGGACGACGAGGGCGTATTCAACCTTGAGGGTGGCTGCTATGCAAAGGTCATCAATCTGGATAAGGAGAGTGAGCCCGACATCTATAACGCTATCCGTCGCAATGCTCTGCTGGAGAATGTTACTGTAGCAGAGGATGGTAAGATTGATTTCGCTGACAAGAGCGTTACAGAGAATACCCGCGTAAGCTATCCTATCGATCATATTGAGAAGATTGCACAGAAAGTCAATGGCAAGAGTGCTGGTCCTGACGCTAAGAACGTCATCTTCCTCTCTGCTGATGCTTTCGGTGTGCTGCCTCCAGTATCTATCCTGACTCCTGAGCAGACTAAGTACTACTTCCTCTCTGGTTTCACTGCTAAGCTGGCTGGTACAGAGCGTGGTATCACAGAGCCTACTCCTACCTTCTCTGCTTGCTTCGGTCAGGCCTTCCTCGAGTTGCATCCTACTAAGTATGCCGAGGAGTTGGTAAAGAAGATGGAGAAGAGCGGTGCCAAGGCTTACCTCGTGAACACTGGTTGGAATGGTACAGGCAAGCGTATCTCTATCAAGGATACACGTGGTATTATCGATGCTATCCTGGGTGGTGCCATCCTGAAAGCTCCTACGAAGAAGATTCCTTATTTCGACTTCGAGGTTCCCACAGAACTGGAGGGCGTAGCTACCAATATCCTCGATCCTCGTGACACTTACGCTGACGCTGCAGAGTGGAACAAGAAAGCAGAGGATCTGGCTGGTCGCTTCATCAAGAACTTCAAGAAGTACGAGGGCAATGAGGCAGGTAAGGCTTTAGTTGCTGCTGGTCCAAAATTGTAAGGAAACAATTCTTTCAATGATATTGGCTGCACTGTAAGGTGTAGCCAATTTTTTTGATGTAAGTCAAAAATAGAATTAAAGAGACTAAATAATACTTATATTTTATGGCAGATACGTAATTGTTTCGTATCTTTGCACATGTAATCGAGACGATTACGTTGTTATTCATTAGGTTAGTAGTTAATAGATTTAAGGTAAAGATTATGTTATTAGATTTTCAAACAACGATTATGTTGGTGTCGGTAGTAATTGCGACAATTTTGAGTGTAATAACACTTATAAAAACCAACATTCGTTAAGAAGGAGTGCGGAGTGAGTGATTCATACCGCACTCTTTTTTTGTTTACAAAATCTAAAATATGACATTTTATCATATAATTAACTTAATAAAAGGTAGAAAAATGTCGGTATTTGCAGAATTGTGAGTAACTTTGCACCCAAAAATTGAACGAAATCAAATGAATAAACTGATAAAGACTGTCTGTTGGCTGTTTGTGACCGTGTTATTGCTGGCATCGTGTATGAAATCTGACGATAACAAGGTTACGCTCTATAGCGATACTGCCATCACCTATTTCTCTTTGGGAACACTCAACCAGTATTTGCATACTAAGTCCTCTCAAGGACTCGACTCCATCTACAAGAGGACTTTCGATGGCTCTGACTATATATTCAGTATCGATCAGGCAAACCACCGTATCTTCAATGTGGACTCACTGCCTTATGGTACTGATGTGAAACACGTCATTACGTATATTTCTACGATGAACAATGCCACTCCCTTTTTGAAGAGTCTGGAGGAAGAGGGAACTTTAATTTTTTACAGCTCTTCGGACAGCATCGACTATTCTACCCCTCGTGAATTTGAGGTATACGCCTCAGATGGTGTTACCTATGACACCTACAAGGTCGAGCTGAATGTGCATAAGGAGAAAGGTGACCAGTTCATATGGATGATCCACCAGGATAGTCCGGAGCTAGAAGAGCTGAACCTGATGAAAGCGGTGATGTTGGATGACCAGCTTTTTGTCTATGGTACTAAAGAAGGAAAGACGTTAGGTTATATGACGACAGACGGAGATTCTTGGAAACCCCTCGAGGAGCTGAACGACGAGAACGCCTATCGTAATTTGCTGGTGTTTGAAAATCATTTGTATACCATTGTCAATGGTTCTTTGATGCAGTCAGCCGACGGCATGTCATGGAAAGAGATGAACAGTACCTTGGATATCACGCAGTTGGTAGCTGCCAGCTACGACCAGTTGTTTGGCTTGACCAGTGATGGTACGATGATGTTATCCGATGACTATGGAGAGACCTGGAGAGAGGATCTCGTGGATTCCGATAAGAGCTGGCTTCCCACGGCGGGGACTGCCTATGTTTGCTATCCTGCCGAGATGACCTATTATGCTGACAATATCTTGTTAGCGGGTATCTCTACTGGCATCTCAAACATAGCCTCTGTATGGCGCAAGATAGTAGAGTACGACTTGCAAGGTGATGAGAAATGGGTATATATGAGTCGTTCGGACAATAACCTCTATGCCCTTCCCTTGATGGAGAACTTAGTCATGATGGCTTATGATGACGGTATCCTTGCCTGGGGAGTCAAAGACGATGCTTATACACAGATATACCAGAGTCGTGACAATGGTATTATCTGGAAGAAGAATACTTCCTATCAACTGCCAGTTGCCTTCGTGGAAAGTGGAACAGTCCCCTTCGGGGCAGCCACTGACGGTAAGGAGATATGGCTTGTCGGTAGTAACGGACAGGTTTGGCAGGGTCATCTGAACAGGGTGGCTTGGGATAAGTCAGAATAAGGTGTGATGTTGAGAAAGTCGCTGTTATCCATCTTGCTGTTGACCTTAACGGTCTCCATCAGTGCGCAGGAAGATCCTGAATATCGCGCTGAGGTAGGTGGTGGAATAGGTGTTGTCTCCTATCAGGGTGACTTCAACAGCAACCTCTTTAAGAACATGCAGCCGATGTTTACCTTGTTGGGCCGCTATAAGTTTAACCCACGGATGGCTTTGGCGTTGAACGTGAGCTATGGTAAAATCAAAGGCTCGTCGAAGGATGCCAAGACATACTATCCCCTCCCTGAGGAAGTGAGTTTCAGTCATGGACTCGTGGATGTGGGTGTGAGATATGAGTATAATTTCTGGCCTTATGGAACAGGAAGAGAATATCGTGGGGCAAAACGGGTTACACCTTATATATATATGGGTATAGGTGCTACTTTCGCAAAACCAGAGAAAACGGAGGTGGCAATGAATCTGCCAATAGGTGCCGGTGTAAAGTATAAGATGGGAAAACGTACGAACTTGGCACTGGAGTGGACCATGCATTTTACGACAAGTGACCTACTTGACGGGGTGAAGGACCCTTATGGCATCAAGAGTAGCGGTCTTTTCAAGAATACAGACTGCTACAGTCATCTGCGCTTGTCAATGACCTATGACCTATGGGCTAAATGTAAGACGTGTCATAATGACAGAGATTGAAGAAGTAAAATAGAAAAGATATATGACAGCAGAACTGGATAAGACGCGTATACCTCAGCATATTGCCATTATTATGGATGGCAATGGCAGATGGGCAATGGACCGCGGGCTGGATCGTACTTTCGGTCATAAAGCTGGACTCGACAACTTAGAGAACGTTACCACACTTTGCTCAAACTTGGGAGTGAAGTATCTGACGGTATATGCCTTCTCTATTGAGAATTTTGACAGACCTGCCTATGAGGTTGAGGCTCTGATGGGCTTGGTACTCAGCTTCATCAAGATGGATCTGTTTCATAATAATAACGTGAGTTTCCATGTGGTAGGTGATCGTGACCGACTTCCTAAGAGCGTACAGGACAAACTACGTTCTATGGAGGAAGAGACAGCGATGTACGATGGTATGGCAATGACGATAGCCATGAGTTATTCGTCAAAACAGGAACTGGTGAACGCTACAAAACTCATCGCTCGGAAAGTACAGAACGGTGAGATGAGTGCTGACGATATCAATGAAGAGACGATTCGTCAGCATCTGTGGACATCATGGATGCCAGACCCAGACCTGCTTATCCGTACGGGTGGTGAGGTTCGTATCTCCAACTATCTGCTCTGGCAGTGTGCCTATTCCGAGTTTTATTTCTGTGACACTTATTGGCCAGACTTCAATGAGGAGGCTCTCCACAAGGCGATAGAGAGCTATCAGAGTCGTCAGCGTCGTTTCGGTAAGACTGAGGCACAGGTGGAAGAAGAGGTAAAAGTTAAAAAGTAAAACGGTAATCATGAGAATGAACATATCATACAAGGTCAAAAGGTGGGTAAAGGGTATTCTGCTCTTTTACCTTTCTGCCTTTTTACCGATCAACGTTAGTGCACAGGATGTGATAACCAATCCTGATATCTCGTATGCGGGTACTCCCAGGACATGTGAGATTGGCGGTATTGCCGTCAAAGGTGTTGAAGGGTATGAGGACTATGTCCTGATAGGTCTTTCCGGTCTTTCCGTAGGGCAGATGATAACAGTCCCTGGTTCGGAGATAACAGATGCCGTAAAGCGTTATTGGCGTCATGGTTTGTTCTCACGTGTTTCCATTACGGCAGACTCCATCGTAGGCTCCAAGATTTATCTTTGTATTAATCTTGCTACCCGTCCTCGTGTCAGCAGGATCAATTATCACGGTATCAAGAAGTCGGAGCGTGAGGATATGGAGGCTAAACTGGGTATCATGAAGGGAAGTCAGATCACACCTAACATGATAGACCGTGCTAAGATTCTCGCCAAGCGTTATTTTGATGACAAGGGCTTTAAGAACGCAGAGATTCAGATTGTTCAGCGTGATGATGTGACAGACAAGAACATGGTGATCCTTGATGTCAATATCGATAAGAAGGACAAGATGAAGGTACGCCATATCATCTTTGAGGGCAACCAGCAGTTGAAGACCAAGAAGATCAAGGGTTCGCTGTTTAAGAAAGGTGCCTTCGGAAAGATCAACGAGGCAGGAAAACTGGGTAATATCTTCAAGTCCAAGAAGTTCACACCGGAGCGTTATGAGGAGGCAAAGAAGTCGCTGATAGAGAAATATAACGAACTGGGCTTCCGTGATGCGACGATTCTCGAGGATTCTGTATGGAACAATGACGAGAAACATGTCAATGTCTTTGTGAAGATTGACGAGGGTCAGAAATATTATCTCCGTAATATCACTTGGGTAGGTAATACTGTGGTGACGACAGACTATCTGAATGCCGTACTGGGTATGAAGAAAGGTGATGTCTATAACCAGAAACTGCTGAAGAAACGCTTGTCGGAGGATGAGGATGCCGTTGGCAACTACTATTGGAACAATGGTTATCTGTTCTATAACCTGGATCCTACGGAGGTGAATATTGTCGGTGACTCGATCGACCTGGAGATGCGTATCCAGGAGGGAACACAAGCACATATCAGTAATGTGCGTATCTATGGTAACGACCGTCTTTACGAGGAAGTTGTGCGTCGTGAGCTGCGTACAAAACCAGGTGACTTGTTCTCGAAAGACGCCATCCAGCGTTCTGCCCGTGAGATTGCCTCGATGGGATATTTTGACCCGGAGAAGGTGAACCCTGATATCAAACCGAACTATGAGGATGGTACCGTTGATATCAACTGGGAGCTTGAGCAGAAGTCTAACGACCAGTTGGAGTTCTCCCTTGGTTGGGGTCAGACGGGTGTCATCGGTCGTGTGGGTATTAAACTGAATAACTTCTCCATGCGTAACCTCTTCGGCAAGAATAAGATGCATCGTGGTATCATGCCGATTGGTGATGGTGAGCAGTTGTCTCTCTCCTTGCAGACCAATGGTCGCTACTATAGCTCTATCTCCACAGGCTATAGCACAGGATGGTTTGGCGGTAAACGACCGAATGCCTTGAACATCAGTGCTTTCTACTCTAAGCAGTCTGATATCTCCAGCAGCTATCGTAACAACAATCTCTATAATAACTATTGGATGTATATGTCTGGTTATGGTAGCACGGGTTCTGGTTATAACTATGATGCCATGCTCGATGACGACAAATACATCAAGATGTTCGGTGTGTCAGTAGGATGGGGTAAGCGTCTGCGCTGGCCTGATGACTATTTCCAGTTGTCTGTAGCCTTGTCATATACACGTTATATGTTGCGTGACTGGAACTACTTTATCATCTCCAACGGTAACTGTAACAATATCAACTTAGGGGTGACACTCTCTCGTACCTCTACGGATAACCAGCTCTTCCCACGTCGTGGTTCTGAGTTCATGGCTTCTGTCACACTCACACCACCCTGGTCAGCCTTTGACAAGAAAGACTATGAGCATCTTGCCACTGACCGCTCTTCTGCCACCTTTGAGCGAGAGCAGCAGGACAAGTATCGTTGGATTGAGTATCATAAGTGGAAGTTTAAGTCTCGTACCTTCACTTCCTTGACGAATGGTCAGAAGTGTCTGGTCCTCATGACTCGTGTGGAGTTTGGATTGTTGGGATCTTATAACAGGTTCAAGAAATCACCGTTTGAGACCTTCTATGTGGGTGGTGACGGTATGAGTGGATACTCTTCTGGTTATGCTGAGGAGACCATCGGTCTGCGTGGTTATGACAATGGTTCTATCTCGAATACGGCAGCTTATCAGGCAGGGACGAGTGCTTACTACAATGCCTATGCCTACGATCGTTTCACGTTGGAGCTCCGCTATCCGTTTATGTTGGGTAACACCACCATCTATGGTCTCACCTTCCTGGAAGGTGGTAATGCGTGGGTGGACACGAAGAAGTTCAATCCGTTTGACATGAAACGCTCTGCTGGTGTCGGTGTACGTATCTTCCTGCCGATGGTGGGTCTGATGGGTATCGACTGGGCATATGGCTTCGACAAGGTATATAGCGGTAGTAATTACAAGAAGGGTGGCAGCCAGTTCCACTTCATTCTGGGACAGGAATTCTAAGGAAACTCTTAAACCTTTCAGAAGTTTTCACGTCCAAGTGATGTATTAACTTAAACAGAGACAAATATGAAGAAAGTAATATTGATGATGATAATGTGTGTTGCGACGTTGTCGTTGCATGCACAGAAGTTTGCCTTGTTGGATATGGACTATATCTTGAAGAACATTCCTGCCTATGAGCGTGCCAACGAGCAGTTGTCGCAAGTGTCGAAGAAATGGCAGGCAGAGGTGGATGCTCTTCAGACAGAGGCACAGACCATGTATAAGGACTATCAGAAAGAGGTGGTCTTCCTCTCTCAAGAACAGAAGAAGGCTCGTCAGGATGCCATTATGGAGAAAGAGCGTGAGGCTTCTGAGTTGAAGAAGAAATACTTCGGTCCGGAGGGAGAGCTGTTTAAAAAACGTACAGCCCTGATGACTCCTATTCAGGAGGAGATTTATAACGCAGTGAGTGAGATCGCCGACATACGAGGCTATCAGCTCATCCTCGATCGTGCCAGCGACAGTGGTATCATCTTCGGCTCTCCCAAGGTGGATATCTCCAGCGAGGTGCTTAGCCGATTGGGATATAGTAACTAGATAAACTAGAAGACTAGAATAATGTAATAACGAAATAATTTTAAAACAAGACAATGAAAAAAATGATTCTTTGCGCTATTTGCGCAATCTGCGGTTTCACTACCGCCAATGCACAGAAGTTTGGTCATGTTAATGCCCAGGAAATCATCCAGGCAATGCCTGAGTTCACAAAGGCTCGTGCTGATATCGAGGCACTGACCAAGACTTATGAGACAGAGTTGAAGAGTCTGCAAGATGAGCTGCAGAAGAAGGCTGAGGCTTATGAGAAGGAACAGGCTACCCTGCCCGCAAATATCAAGGAGCGTCGTGAGAAGGAGTTGCAGGATATGTACCAGAAGATCCAGCAGACCTATCAGGATAACCAGCAGGCTCTTGCTAAGGAGCAGTCTGAGAAGATGCAGGCTATTCAGGCAAAGGTGATTGACGCTATCAAACAAGTAGGTCAGGCTGGTAACTATGTCTATATCATGGATATCGCCGGTGGTGTCCCCTACATCAGCAGCACACTCTCTACCGATGTGACTGCGGAGGTGAAGAAGAAGCTTGGCTTGTAATAGCCACTACAAATAAACAGAATCCCTGTTGAGCGTCGTGCTTAGCAGGGATTCTTTTGTTGGTATCGTACAGGATGTTTCGCTAAGGGATATTCCTTATTTCAGTAAATTCACTGAATTTACTGACCAAATTCACTGAATTTACTAAGTAAACACACTGAATTTACTTGGACAGGCATACCTTGTCAAATAAGAAAGCGGCAAGTGAAGAGTCTCACTTGCCGCTTTGTGTCGGGATGAGGCGACTCGAACGCCCGACCCCTACGTCCCGAACGTAGTGCGCTACCAACTGCGCTACATCCCGATTTGCAGACGATTTTTTCAAATCGCCTGCAAAGGTAGTACATTTAATTGACAATTGAGAAGGGTCAATTGAGAATTATCGGTTTTTAACATTTGGTGTTACTTGTTTCTCTTGATGAATGTCGTATAGACATCACAGTTGGAGACAATGGCACTCACCCCGTTCTTGTTTGATTTCTCGAACTGCTCCAAGGCAAGTAATGCCTGGAACTGGGCAGATTGTGGACGATAGACGATCTCGAAGCGGGAGTTGTCGTTATTCCATACAGACTCATACCAAGGGGTGGGGTTGAGGTAGTAGTAACAACTACCGAAGAGCGCTTTCTCTTTCAGCACAGGGTCTTTGGTCTGACTCGCTTTCTGCAGCAGTTGCTTGGCAATCTGTCCGAAATTCGCCTCGTTGACTTCCACAGAGTCTGTCCAGCTCTTGCCATAGCGGGTGAGATACCAGCAGTCACCGCTATATGATGCCTGTGCATAACGGATGGCAAGGTCGTAGTAACGCTGACACTGTGCATCACCTTTCATGATGGCAGCCTCTTTCTCCATCGCGAGCATCTCCTTGGCGAAGTCGAGTTTATAGTTGCTCTTCAGTTTCTGTTTCTCATTACTGTACTCAATCTCGTCCTTCAGCCACTGGCGCGTAATCCAAGGCTCAATGGTCCATTTACGATTGACGGCATAGACCACCTGTGTCTGCTCAGCCATATAGGAGACAGGAACCTGCTGCAACCAGTTGATGGCTTGCTCCCACTGACAGACACGCAGGTGCTTGGTGCCGATCAGTTCATACATCTTCGTAGGACTAATCTTCATTTGTCCTTTCAGATACTCGTCCAGCTCGTTGTCGGAAGGTGATTTTGTATAAGTGAAGAAGTCCTCCAGACGCTCCACCTTCATCGAGTTGATGCGGGCCTCATAAGCATAGTTGGAGGTGATGTTAAGCAGGGCGTTGGTCGTGAAGTCACGTCCGACTTTGTCGTACTTGTCGACAAGTTGCTGGTTGATGGCACGTGTCAGTGCTCCCCCCTTGAAACCCTCGTAAGGACCCTCGCCACCATTGATCCATTGTAGTTCGTTGGTCAGCCATTTGTCGAAAGCATCGTTCAGTGGAGCCACATCCGACTTGATATAGAAGTGGATGACACGTGCACTGGTCTTTGCCCATTCCGTGCCGTCCATATTCAGCGCCTGCTGGATGTCATCATAACCCTGCTGTTTCTTCCCGAAAAGATATTCCAGCCAGCCCTGTGCCGCCTTCCACATCGCAGGATTCTTGGTTTTACCCTCTCTGATGACCTGTCCGGCAAACTGTGCCATCTGCATCGCCTCCTCCTTCTTGATATCACGGACGAAGAGCTTACCCTCCAAATCCTGGTCAACAGCCTCCTGGGCGTTGTTCACGAAGTCCTGCAACAAGAAAGGCAGTACTCCCGCATTGGCATCACGCTCGTACTCCTGACGGATGGCAGCGAAGGAGCGACGTTTGTAGAACTGTGTCATCAGACTGTTATAGTCGCCCATCTCCGCGAAGAGCTCTCCAGCCTCAGCATCCCTGCCAGTCTTATATAACGCACCAGCATAGATATTCTTCATCATGTCCTTATAGACCGTCTCAATAAACAGGCTTGCCGTATTCTCCCAGAAAGTGACGTTGTCACGGTTCAGTCCGAGCACCATATTACAGCGCATATAAAGTAACGCATGCTGGGAACGCAGTTTTGTCTTGACTTTGCTGAGAGCATACGCCTGTACCTCACGCAGTGTCTTGTTGCGCTGGGCGAGTTCTTCCTTGGAGGGATACTTCCAGGAGTCGTCCCTGACACTGGAGCATACGTCAAGGTAGCGTTTCAGGTTCTTGACATAGCTGACCATCAGGGCATCGTTCTTCTTCTGGGCAGCCTTGATGATCTCATCGGCATCGAACCAGTAATAATCCTGGTCGCTTCCGAGATAGGCCTTCCAGTTGTCACGTGTAATCTTGTCGACACGCTCACTGAATTCATTACTGTCGTACAAACGGAACAAGTAGATGTTGTCTGTTCCATACCAGCCACATGCCATCATCGGCATGCCGAGCACGACAAGCAGGCTAATGAGAATAAATCTTTTCATAGGTTTCTGGTTTATATCTGTTAATATTATCTGTTGCTAAATCATAGGTGAGGATGCTGCGTTTCAGTTCCTCACGTTCTTTCTCCACTGCATTCTTGACCTTGAGGATCTCCTCAGCGGTAGCCACATGCTCGATATCCACCCCTTGGATGATACGATGCCAGAGGAAGACAGGATAGGCTGCCGCCAATGGCAGGTCATAGTCTTCGAGATAACGCAGATAGGGTGCCACATCACGGATGTCAAGGATGGGGTTACGCTCCATGAACTTCATCGGGTGTCCTGTGTTATAGAGCATCAGTACTCCGTAGTCGACAGGCGGAACCTTCATCGACAACTGGTGGAGGCGGATGGTGGTTGACAGTTGATAGTTGAATGTTGACAATACCAACCTCAGCTCCTCCAGGAACTGATAGTAGAACATACGGCTTCGTGCTGTATAGTCACAGTCAATCTGTATCTCCCTCACTCCTTTGATGTCATTCGTCTCATTCATCTGCAGGATGCGGTCGACGATTTTCCTGGCGAGTCCCTCAGGCTTCTGATGCATACAGCTCTCGACGATAAAGACGGTAGGGATCATCTCAACACCTGCTGGCAGGGTTTCGCTGAATTTGAGGGTGGCATTGGGTATGGGACCCAGGCTGTCGCTCATCACCACATCAAAATAGCGGCAATACACCTTATTAATATGATACTGCTTCAGGAAGGCACGCTCCGTGGAGTCGAGCCGCAGGTCTGTGCGCCAGTAATAGACGGCATTCCCCTCCTTCATAGGTGATTGCTTACCTTGACAGGCAAGTAATAGGAGTATGGTAGAGGAGAGCAGCAGTCTTTTGATCATAGCAGTTCTGGCAATTGGAAGAGTTTATTACTGTTTGAGCCTTTGATGAGGATGTATTTGCCGGTTAGCGTCTGGCTGTTAGCGGCTATCGCTTCTTTGACCTCCTCGACATCCTTGAACTTACGGAAGTTACAAGGGATGTCTTGGAACTCCTCACCTACCAGCCATACCTCTTCGAAATGAGCGTCGGTCAGCATATCGACAACCTTCTGATGCTCCTCTTCAACAACATCGCCCAGTTCACCCATCTTTCCGATAATCGCCATCTTATGCGGTACGTCCATCAGTTTGAAGTTGTCGATGGCAGCCTTCATACTCGTAGGGTTGGCGTTATAAGCATCCACAACAAGATGGTTATGCTCTGTCACCGTCATCTGACTGCGGTTGTTCGAGGGGATATAATTCTCTAAGGCGTGGTTGATCTGCTCAAAAGGTATGTTATTCACATAGCCGATAGTGATGGCGGCAAGCATGTTGTCGAGGTTGTAGGCTCCGATGAGATGTGTCTGTACCTCCATCCACTCAGAGGTATAGTCAGCATCGGCATCCTGTTCCCGCCAGCGGAACTTCAGGAAGGGAGCACAACTGATGACCTCACCACGAATCAGGATGTCCTTGGAGTCACTCTGTCCATAGTAGTAGATATCAGGCTGAACTCCTCTTTCCCCTCTTTCTTTCACCATTTTCATCAGATGCTCGTTGTCACGATTGACGAAAAGGGGACAGTCGTGGCCGATCAGGAAGTCATACAGTTCTCCCTTGGTCTTGCAGACCCCTTCGAAGGAGCCGAATCCCAACAGATGGGCACGTCCAACATTCGTGATGAGTCCACTAGTCGGCTCCGCAGTCTCTACCAGTGTTTTGATGTCTCCGGGATGTGAGGCTCCCATCTCCACGACGGCGATATCATGATCCTCATTCAAACGGAATAAGGTTTTGGGCACTCCCACATCGTTATTGAAATTACCCTCTGTAGCCATCACGTTGTAACACTCCGACAGGACGGTACGGATGAGCTCCTTGGTCGTCGTCTTGCCGTTGGTACCCGTGATACCGATAACAGGGATGTCAAACTGACGACGGTGCTCCCGTGCCAGGTCCTTGTAGGTTTGCAGACAGTCATCGACCAGTATGAGTTGAGAGTTGAGCGTTGAGGGTTGAGCGTTGGAGGGGGCTTCATCCACGATGGCATAAGCGCAGCCTTTCTCCAAAGCCTGTACAGCGAATTGATTACCATTGAACGACTCACCTTTCAGGGCGAGGAAGATACTACCCTCTGGGCAGTTTCTCGAGTCGGTGGTAATACATGGATGCTGCTGGTAAAGTTTATAAAGTTCCTTAATATCCATTGTTATTTTATGATTTTGACGCAAAGATACAAAAAAACTCTAAACTCTAAACTCTAAACTCTAAACTTTTTCGTATCTTTGTCATAAAAAGACGAAGATACTCCATCTCAGCATAAAAAAAGAATAAATTCTTTTTGTTCTGCTTTCGATTTTTCGTATCTTTGCAAAAATTATGGAGTACACACTGAACTGTAACGGACGATTATTAGAACTCAGCACCCCACAGGTGATGGGTATCCTGAATGTGACGCCTGACTCATTCTATGCGGAAAGTCGTCAGCAGACGGCGACGGATATTGCCTTGCGAACCAAACAGATTCTGCAAGAGGGAGGCAGCATCATTGATGTGGGTGCCTGCTCTACACGTCCGGGAAGTGAGCCGGTTACGGAAGCAGAGGAGATGGAGCGTCTGCGTTTTGCTCTTGCCATTATCCGTCGTGAGGCTCCAGAGGCAGTGGTCAGTGTGGACACTTTCCGTCCTGATGTGGCGCGTATGGTTGTTGAGGAATACAGTGTGGATATCATCAATGACGTGTCGGAAGGTGCTGATGCGAAGATGTTCCGTATGGTAGCGCGTCTGGGTGTACCCTATATATTAATGTCTGTTCAGCCGACCATTCGTGAAATGCTGCTTCATTTTGCCCGTGAGGTGGATGAGTTGCGCTCATACGGTCAGAAAGACATTATCCTCGACCCAGGCTTTGGCTTTGGTAAGACCTTGGAGCAGAATTACGAGGTGATGATGCAGCTGGAACGGTTATCCGTTATCGGACTTCCTGTATTGGCGGGTGTCTCTCGTAAGTCGATGATATATAAGGCGTTGGCATGCGAACCAGGAGAAGCGTTGAATGGTACGACCGTACTGAACACCATCGCTTTGCAGAAGGGTGCCAGCATTCTGCGTGTCCATGATGTGAGGGAAGCCGTGGAGTGTGTCGCGTTAGTTGAGCGGTTAAAATTGAGCGAGTAGTATGATAGTAGAGTTAGGCATCAAAGATATTATCGATATCGTCCTCGTCGCCATGATGTTGTATTACATCTACAGGCTGATGAAAGAGTCGCGTTCCTTGAATGTGTTCATGGGAATCATGATTTTCATCGTGTTATGGCTGGTGGTGTCTCAGGTATTGGAGATGCGCCTGTTGGGTGCCATCATGGACAAACTGGTCAGCGTGGGTGTGATAGGTCTGATTATCCTGTTCCAAGAAGACATTCGTAAGTTCCTCTATAATCTGGGTGCCCATGAACGTATGCGCATGCTGACTCGTTTGTTGGGAAAGAGTAAAACAGTAAATAGCGAGGAACTGAAACAGACCATTATGCCGGTAGTGATGGCATGTATGGGTATGAGTAGACGTAAAATCGGTGCTTTGATCGTCTTTGAGCGGAATATGCCGTTAGATGATGTGGTGGCTACTGGTGAGCGGATAGAGGCCATCATCAGTCAGCAACTCATCGAGAACATCTTCTTCAAGAACTCTCCGTTGCATGACGGTGCGATGATTATCTCCAAACGACGTATCAAGGCGGCAGGTTGCATCCTCCCCGTCAGTCATAATCTGGACATTCCCAAGGAACTGGGTTTGCGACACCGTGCGGCATTAGGTATCTCACAGGAGTCCGATTGTGTCGCCATCGTGGTGAGTGAGGAGACGGGCGGTATCACCGTAGCGATCAAGTCTAACCTGCAGATTCGTCTGACCGCGGAGAAATTGGAGAGTATCCTCACGAAAGAATTGATGTAAATATATATTAAAAGTTTAGAGTTTAGCGTTTAGAGTTTAGAGTTTTTTTGTATCTTTGCAATTCAGTATATATCTTAAAACTAATAATAATAAAACAAACTATGGATTTATTAAGTCAAATCGTAGCGCGTGCTAAGGCAAACAAGCAGCGCATCGTGCTCCCGGAAGCAGAAGAGGAGCGCACCCTTTGTGCAGCCGACAAGGTATTGGCTGATGACATCGCAGACATCATCCTGATTGGTAACCCTGACAAGGTACATGCTCTTGCCAAGGAGAAAGGATTGACAAACATTGATAAGGCGACTTTGATTGACCCGGAGAATTTCGAGAAGAGTGAGGAACTTGCTGAGAAGCTCGCAGAGCTTCGTAAGTCAAAGGGTATGACTATTGAGGAAGCTCGCAAACTAGTGAAGAACCCCTTGTATCTTGGTTGTATGATTATCAAGACGGAAGGTGCTGACGGTCAGATCAGCGGTGCCCTCTCTACCACAGGTGACACCCTGCGTCCCGCCTTGCAGATCATCAAATGCGCTCCTGGCATCACCTGTGTCAGCGGTGGTATGCTGTTGATTTCCAAGCAACCTCAATATGGTGAGAATGGTGTGTTGGTAATCGGTGACGTAGCAGTGACTCCTATGCCGGATGCCGCCCAGCTCAGTCAGATTGCCGTATGTACGGCACAGACCGCTAAGTCAGTGGCAGGTTTTGCTGATCCCCGTGTTGCCATGCTGAGCTTCTCCACCAAGGGAAGTGCCAAGCATGAGGTGGTGGATAAGGTGATAGAGGCAACGAAACTTGCCAAGGAACTGGATCCGTCTCTGAAGATTGACGGAGAGTTGCAGGCTGATGCCGCCCTTGTTCCTGGTGTCGGTGCCAAGAAAGCTCCTGGTTCAGAGATCGCAGGTAAGGCAAACGTCCTCGTATTCCCTAACCTGGAGGTAGGTAATATCGGTTATAAACTCGTACAGCGCTTAGGTGATGCCATAGCCATTGGTCCTATCCTGCAGGGTATCGCACGTCCTGTCAACGACCTGTCTCGCGGCTGCTCCGTAGAGGATATCTATTATATGGTTGCCATTACCGCCTGTCAGGCTATGGACGCGAAAAAGTGAAGCGACTAACAGAATTGAAATTATGAAGATATTAGTATTGAACTGTGGTTCGTCCTCTATCAAGTACGCATTGTACAATATGGACGACAAGAGTGTGATGACGTCAGGTGGTGCTGAGCGTGTAGGCTTGGACGGTGCCTTTGTGAAGGTGAAGCTCGCCAATGGTGAGAAGAAACAGATTATGCATGACATCCCTGAGCATACAGAGGGTGTGAAGTTTATCTTCTCGCTGTTGACAGATCCGGAGATTGGTGTGATCAAAGACTTGAAGGAGATTGATGCCGTTGGTCACCGTATGGTGCATGGCGGTGAGAAGTTCAACAAGTCTGTCATCCTGACTGACGAGGTGTTGAAGGCTTTTGAGGAGTGTTCCGATCTGGCACCGCTGCATAACCCCGCCAACCTGAAGGGTGTGAATGCTGTGAAGGAGCTGATGCCTGGACTGCCTCAGGTCGGTGTGTTTGACACTGCTTTCCATCAGACGATGCCTCCCAAGGCTTATATGTATGCCATTCCTTTCGAGCTGTATCAGAAATATGGTATCCGTCGTTATGGTTTCCATGGTACCTCTCACCGTTATGTGTCAGCACGTGCCTGTGAGTTCCTCGGTATCCCTGCGGAGGGTACGAAGATGGTGACCTGTCATGTGGGTAATGGTGGCTCTATCGCTGCCGTGAAAGATGGTAAGTGTATCGACACCTCTATGGGTCTTACACCTCTTGAGGGACTGGTGATGGGTACCCGTGCCGGTGATATTGACGGTGGTGCTGTGACTTTCATCGAGAAGAAACTCGGACTGGACGCTGACGGTATGTCTAACCTGCTCAATAAGAAGAGTGGTGTAGCCGGTATCACAGGCGGTTCCAGTGACATGCGTGATGTCGAGAACGCTGCCAAAGCAGGTGACGAGCGTGCCAAACTGGCCCAGGATATGTATTTCTACCGTATCAAGAAGTACATCGGCGCCTATGCTGCCGCTATGGGTGGTCTGGATGTTGTCGTCTTCACCGCTGGTGTTGGTGAGAACCAGGTGAGCATGCGTGCCGAGGTATGCAAGGACATGGAGTTCCTTGGCATCAAGTTCGACGCGTCGAAGAACAATGTCCGTGGTGAGGAGGCAGTGATCTCTGCCGATGACTCTAAGGTGAAAGTGGTTGTCATTCCTACTGATGAGGAGTTGATGATTGCCACTGACACGATGAACCTGTTGAAGTAAGGGTTTCCCTACGACAATAACATGAGGAGGGTGTGCCAGACGACACGCCCTCCTATTAACTCAAAAACGAATATGAAGAAAGTTGCTTTCCTTTTGGTCATGACATGTATGCAGCTCGCTGTGTCTGCACAGTCAGAGACCGCAGTACTGAAGTTTGGGTTCCTCAGCTATTCTGCTGTGCTCCAGTCTATGAGAGATTATGCCCTTGTGGAGACAAACATGGCACAGTTGCAGGAGCAGTATGCCGCAGAGCAGAAACGTGTGGAAGACGAGTTTAACAAGAAATACGAGGAGTTTCTGGACGGTCAGCGTGACTTCCCGCAGACCATCTTACAGAAGCGTCAGACCGAGCTTCAGGAGTTGCTTGACAAGAATATCGCTTTCAAGAAGGAGAGTCAGCGTCTCTTGGCGGAAGCCAGGGAGAGGGCTTTGCAGCCGTTGAAGACACGTCTTGCTGATGCTTTGGCTCGTGTGGGCAGCTCCCGTGGTCTCGCCTTTATCCTCAATACAGACCAGAACGCCATGCCGTGGATGAATATCACGATGGGTGAGGATGTGACAGATGCAGTGAAAGATGCGTTACGTTAACGATGACTATGTTTCCGAGTAAACCAGGACCTATTGGTATCTTCGACAGTGGCTATGGCGGTCTGACCATCTTACATGGTATCCGCCAGTTGTTACCCCAGTATGACTACCTCTACTTGGGTGACAATGCCCGTGCTCCCTATGGTACCCGTTCCTTTGATGTGGTCTATGAGTTTACCCGCCAGGCGGTCACCCGTCTTTTTGAGATGGGCTGCCACCTCGTGATCTTAGGATGTAACACCGCGTCCGCGAAGGCGTTACGTACTATCCAGGAACATGACCTCCCCAACCTCGACCCACAGCGTCGTGTGTTAGGTATCATCCGTCCTACGGCGGAGGTCATCGGTTCCCTGACGCATTCCCGTCATGTCGGTATCTTTGCGACGGAAGGTACCATTAAGAGCCAGAGCTATAACCTGGAGATTCATAAGTTCTTCCCGGACATCCATGTCAGCGGTGTCGCCTGTCCGTTCTGGGTTCCCCTGGTGGAATATAACGAGGCAGACTCCCCTGGTGCGGATTATTTCGTGAAGAAACGCATTGACCAGCTCCTGCGTATGGACTCCGAGATTGACACCATTATCTTAGGCTGTACCCATTATCCTTTGTTATTGCCTAAGATTCATAAATACATTCCCCGTGGCATCCGTATCATCTCCCAGGGGGAATATGTCGCTGACGCGCTGCAGAAATATTTCCACCGACATCCTGACATCGAACAGCGTTGTACCCAGGGTGGTGAGGTCCATTACCTCACGACAGAGAATCCTGAGAAGTTCAAGGAACAGGCACAGATATTCCTCCACGAACCCGTGGAGGTGGAGAATATCACATTAGTTTAATAGTCGTTTGGCGAAATAGCGTACGGGATACCATACGCTGAGGAATCCTACGGCGAGGACGGTGAAGAAGATGAGGATGATATCCCACGGATGTACGCTGACGGGATAGGCATCGATGATAAACGCCCCTTCTGATTTCCCCAGTCGTACGAAACCGTATTCCTGTTGCAGCCAACAGAGGAACAGTCCGATAGCGATGCCGATGACGGCTCCCATCGCGGAGATCATACGTCCCTCAAACAAGAAGATATGGACGATCTGCTTGTCGGAAGCCCCCAGGTTACGCAGCGTCACCACATCATTCTTCTTGTCGATCATCAGCATCGAGATACTGCCGATGATATTAAAACAAGCGATGACAAGGATGAAGGTGAGGAAGATATATGCCATGAGCTTCTCTATCTTCATGATGCGGAAGGTGTCTTCCTGCTGCTCATAACGGTCACGCACCACGAAACGGTCACCGGCGATCTCCTGCATCTCTGCCTTCACCTTCTCGAAGTCACTGCCGTTTTTCAGACGAAGTTCCAAGGAGGAGAGCATCCCCTCTTGGTCAAATAGATGACGGGTGAAATGGATGGAGGTGATGATATACCGTTTGTCGTATTTCCCTTGTTTGATACTGAACAGGACACCGGGTGAGTACAGCTCATCCTCCACGAAACCTTCTTGCAGGTTTGCCATGTTGAGTTGACCCTCCCTCCGAGGGGCATAGATCTTCAAAGGGCGTTCGTAGGTATAGCCTGTCCCCAGCTGGTAGGCGATGCCAAGACCTAAGATGCCATAATACATATCGGCGGCATGCAGCTCAAAGTCACCGTCACCCTCCAATACCTCACGGATATGCGTCAACTTGTCGAAGTTATCCTCCACACCCTTCAGTTGAATCATAGCCTGTCGCTCCCCATAGACGGCAAGAGCCTGGTCTTCCATCACCTCTGTGGCGACATCCACCTGCGGCAGTTGGCGGATACGTGTCAATAGTGAGTCGTCGGCGGCAACCGTCTTTCCCCTGGCTGGGGTGATCTTGATCTGTGGGTCGAGTTGCGTGAAAAGGGAGGCTACCATATCGTGAAAGCCGTTGAACACGCTGAGCGTGACCACCAATGCCATCGTGGCAACGGCGACTCCCACGACGGAGATACCGCTGATCACGTTGATAGCGTTGGTGCTCTTCTTCGAGAAGAGGTAACGACGGGCGATATAGAACGGGAAGTTCACTTCTTCAACAGCTCGTCAATATGGTCGATATAGTCGAGTGAGTCGTCAATGAAGAAACGCAGCTCAGGGATGATACGCAACTGATGGCGTACCCTGGTCCCCAACTCATACCGGATCTGTTTCTCGTTCTTATGGATGTTCTCCATCAACTCCTCGCCACGCTCACTGGGGAAGATACTCAGGTGCGCTGTGCAGATGCTCAGGTCAGGGCTCACACGTACTCTCGTGACACTCACCATGACCCCATGCATCGAACGAGTCTGCTGCTGGAAAATAACACTCAGTTCCTTCTGCAGCAACCGCGCGATCTTATTCTGTCTTGTCTCTTGCATATGATTTCGTTCTTTTTTCGGGTACAAAGGTACGATTAAGTGAGTAAAATGCCAAATAAATTTGAGCATTTTCGAACGTGAGTACCTTCAACCATAGGTTAAAGGTAGTGCAAATCGGGTAAAATGCCAAATAAATTTGAGCAGATAAAATAAAATATCAATATTTTTTGTTTTTTACCAACTAATTTGTACCTTTGCAAAAATCAATAACAGTTAAATCTATAAATGAGAGAAAATGAAAAAGGTTTTATTATTGGTGGGTATTTGTCTGTTGGCAGGTTCCACAATTAGTTACGCACAGTTGACAAAAGAACAGATAGAGGCGCGTAAAGAATTAAAGAAGGCTACCAAGGCTGAGTTGAACGAAAAGGCTACTAAGACCGCCCGAAAGGAGGCTAAGAAGTTGACTAAAGAGGGATGGAAGGTTTCTCCAGGAGCTTTGCCCATGGAGAAACAGTTAGACCGTTCTTATATGATGGAGATGGAAATAGATGATGATCTGTTCCAGAAGTTCATCATTGGTGAGGCGATGAGTTTCGGTAGTGTCTATGATGCGGCGAAGATGCAGGCAACAGAACTTGCCAAACAGGCTTTGGCTGGTAAGATTCAGACCGAGGTGACGGCTCTTATTGAGAATACGGTAGCCAACGAACAAGTAGGCAAAGACGTGGCAAACTCCCTTGCCAAGTCGATTATGGCGAATAAGAACCTGATTATTCAAAGCATTGGTCGTGTACTTCCTGTCGTGGAGCTCTACCGTGAGAAGACCAATGGCTATGAGGTGCTTGTCCGTATTGCCTATAATAGTAAAATGGCAAAGGCTGCAGCCAAAAAGGCGGCAAGCGAGGAACTGGCTAAGCAAGGTGACGAAGTACAGAAGAAACTCGACGACATCCTAGGCTGGTAAGTAATGAGACGAGCGGTTATCCTCCTGCTGACACTGTTGACAACTTCCGTTTTTGCCCAGAAGGTGAAGACGGTAGAGGGCGAATACACCTATCATGCTCCAGAGAATGTAACGATAGAGCAGGCAAGGCGGATTGCTTTGGAACGTGCAAAGATCCAGGCACTGGCTGACGAGTTCGGCACTATTGTTCAGCAACAGAACGTCACCCGTGTAGAGAACAGTAATGGTGAGTCTACGACGGACTTCTTCAGTGTTGGAGGCAGTGAGGTGAAAGGCGAATGGCTTGCTGACGAGGATGATCCAGAATACAAAATCAGCTATGATGACAACATGCTGGTGGTGACTTGCCGCGTGAAAGGAAAGGCTCGTGAACTAGTGTCAGCAAAGATTGATTTCCAAGCCCGTGTGCTTCGTAATGGTACCGAAGATAAGTTTGAGGACAGCGAGTTTTATGCTGGCGACGATCTCTATTTGTCATTCATCTCTCCTGTAAAAGGCTATGTTGCAGTCTATTTGATAGATGCCGATAGGCAGGCATATTGTTTGTTGCCTTATCGTAGTCAGTCAGAGGGCGCTTATGCTATAAGGGACGATCAGCGTTATGTGTTTTTCAGTGCCAAAGACGTTCCCCAACATGAACGTGCTTTCGTTGACGAATACAATATGACCTGTGACAAAGACGAGGAGCATAACTTGATATATGTGGTGTTTTCGCCCAATGAGTTTACGAAGGCTGTTGACAGAGCATCGGATTCGGAGACGCTGCCTCGTCAGTTGTCGCATAAAGAGTTACAGGAGTGGCTTGCCAAGTGTCGTAAATATGACAAAGAGATGAACGTGCAGTCGTTTCCTATGACTATTAAAAAGAAATAATTCACTAAAACTATAAATAAAATGAAAAAAACATCTATTCTCTTCGCACTTCTCTGCTTAGTAGCAGTGAGTGTATCGGCAAAGACAAAAACCGACTATCGTAACGCATTGATTCTTGCCTATTCACAGGCAAATAGTGTCTATGAGGATGAAAACATCAAGTTGGAGATTTATAATGAGCAGTTGTGGGCTACTAATAAGACCAAGAAGACTATTTTTATTGATTTGGCACAGTGTTTTGCTTTCCATAATGGTCAGGCAAAACCACTTCTTGAAGCGAATAACAACAAAAAGGATGATGACAAAAAGGCTTCGAAGAAGGGTGTCAGTACGAAGGATGATGAGTATTTGACCATTGCCCCGACATTAGGTGTCAAGCAAAACGAGACCTTTATTTGTAGAATGTCTACTGGACTTTTCCATAAATACTCGACATCGGAGACGACCAATAGTGACTTTACGGAATATGATAAAAGACTCTTGTCAATAGTGGAAGAGCTTGTCTCAGAATCTCAGCAAGCTGACCCCAAAGGAAAAGAATATAAGGGTACCTCTGTCCGCCATTTAATGGAGGATGAAAGTATCAACAATATTGGTGCCTCTATTGCATATGCATTTAATAAGAAGGCCGAGGAATGGACTAATATTTCTTTGTCCACTTGGGTGAGTGATGTTATTTTCGCCCCCTTTTACGTTGAGATGCCTCAAGATTTGAAGAAAAAGGAAAAGAAAGGATTTGGTATCAAAGAGACCGCTCCAGCAGTTATTCATGTAAGGGCCAATTCTCCATTTGAGTTTGACGAGGATAAATCTCCTATCATCGTATGTGACTGGGAAGGTAATTACAAAAAGGGAACATTTACTTTAAGTCCCACATGGATAGCAAAGAAGAATGGTAATTGGCTGTGGAAAATCATAGGCGGTATATTCACTTTTGGAGCCACGTTATATACTCCATTGAGTGAGACGGCTTACAAGAACATCATCCATTTTGACGGGGCTGGTGCTGATTGGGGAAAACTCAATTATGCCAGTGATATCATGAAGACAGAACAAGACGATTGATGAGAACATTATTATTATCTATCATTTCTTTGATGAGTCTGCATACTATGGCTGTTGATGTCGATAAAAGGACATCAGCAGCTATAGAATATATCAGACTGGGGTTTGTGCAATATGGCTTCGATGAGTTAAGGAAAGCGGCTGCCACCAATGACCTTGCCGCCCAGTTCTATGTGGCAGTGTGCTATGAGTATGGTATTGGGGTGGAGAAGAGTGAGGCAGATGCCTTTAAAATGTATCGCAAAGCGGCAGAAAGAGGTCTTCCAGATGCCATGTATCATATTGCACCCTTTTATAGAGATGGAATAGCTGTTCCCCAAGACACCAACCGCGAGAAGGAGTGGATGCAACGATTTAGTCAGAAAGGTGGACAACTCCTGCTTCCTGATATTATCACCGTCTATAATGAGGGACTGCAGCATCAAGAGAACTATGCGTTGAATCCTAATCCCGGGGTTTCTAACAAAGAGTCACAGACTAGTGGCAATATGAATACCCCTAGGCCAGTGATAGTGCAGGCAAAGCCCATCAAGATTGATTCTCCCAAGCCACAGCCTGCCAGTCAATCTGTGGCACATGCAAAGAAAGCAGATGTAGACCTTAATATACCTGCAGGCAAACTGACACGTTTGCATACTTTCGCATTGATTATAGCCAATGAGAACTATATGGAAGTTGCCAATGTTCCTAATGCATTGAATGATGGTCAGATTTTTAAGGAATATTGTCAAAAGACACTCGGTATACCAGAAAGCAATATCCGTTATACACCTGACGCAACACTGAATCGCATGAAGAGACAGTTGAGCTGGATCAGTCAAGTGATGGAAGCCTATAAGGGCGATGCCAACATCATATTCTACTATGCTGGTCACGGCATCCCAGACGAGAGTAACCAGTCGTCCTACCTGTTACCTGTCGACGGCTATGGCTCAGACGTAACGACAGGATACAGCCTTGATGAAATCTATAAAATGCTAGGAGAAAAGAAAGCTAAGTCTGTCGTTGTTTTACTTGATGCCTGCTTCAGTGGTGCCAATCGTGATGGCGCTATGCTCGCTTCGGCACGCGGTGTTGCAATAAAAGCTAAACAGGGTGCACCTAAAGGCAAGATGGTCATTCTTTCAGCAGCGCAGGGTGACGAGACTGCCTATCCTTACAAGGAGAAGAATCATGGCATGTTTACCTATTATCTGTTGAAGAAACTGAGGGATACGAAAGGCGATGTGACTTTTGGCGAATTGGCTGACTACGTCACTAGTGAGGTCATGAAGCAGAGCGTCGTCACTAACGGCAAGATGCAGACTCCTCAGACTATTCCCTCTGACAAGGCAGTAGACTGGAAGAAATGGAATTTTAAATAAGTGTATGCGGACGCCTCTGAGAATGCTCCTGCTGCTCATTATGATGGGTTCCACTGCGATGGCGGTCGCGCAGGATGTCAATCTGGACAGCCTGTACGGGGAGTATGTGACAGAGGACGTGAGAAAGCAACTGGATAAGTTCAAGGAACTGGAAATACAACTGCAACAGCAGGAACAGGAGCGTGAAAAGAAGAAGACGGTGTGGTATGTGATATTGGCATGCTGCGCCGTCAGTTCTGTTATTGTCACGGGAGGTATCTTCCGTGCTGTCTTCAAGGGACAGGAGGGTGCGCCGCTCCGTAATAAGCTCTCTGCAGGAGCCATCTGTCTGTGTGGCGGTATCGTCATCTTCCTGCTTGATGTCGTTTGGTTCTACATGTCCTTTGAGGCCAACCAGAAAGTACAGAAGCTGATCCTCTTTGCCATTCTCCTCGTCTTAGGTATCGCCTTGTGGATTTACACGAAAAGACAAGGGTGACCTGACTTTATGAATAATTCTGACAAAGTGCCTCAAATTTAGGGGCACTTTTCGTTTTTGTTTGCTGCTGGACGCAAATGAGCGAAAATAGCGGCATTTCGGTAATTCGTTTATAGCCAAAGAGTTACCAGTTTGAGAGGAGGAAAAAGGAGTCAGTAGCCAGGAGTCAGGAGAGAGAAAACACCGTTTTTGCCCCTGTTTTTCGTATAGAAAGGTGCCGCCTTTCGGGTAGTTAGTCGGCACCTAACGGGTAGTTAGGTACCGACTAACCCTCCTTGAGGTGCCGCCTTTCTCTTTTTTCGCTCCAAACAAGCGTTTTTTCACCCCCAGATTTTCCAGATGCTCCTAAAATCCGAACAAGAATTTTGACCAAACTTTTTGACAACATATACTCGTGTCACTCTGTAGCCGTATAAAAAATAATCCCCAATCTTTTGCTAATATCACTTTTTTCATTATATTTGCAGGGTATAATATACTATGAGATATGAGGAAAACGAGATTATTACTACTGATTACTTTATTGACTGTCGCAACGACAGTGATGGGACAGAATGATGCCAATGCCAGACGGCAGGCGGCAAGAAAGCGTGGTGCTAATGTCACCCGACAGACGACTCAACAGCCAGTTCAGCAACCGGTGCAGTCACAACAGCCACAGGCGACAGTGCCTACAACCCCTCCTGCACCAGTTAATATTGAAAATCAAAAACAGTACGACCAGTATATCGAGGCAGCCAAGAAAGGGGATGCTGCCGCAGAACTGAAAGTCGCCCAGAGTCACCAGTTCCCGTCAGAAGGATATTTCTATTGGCTGAAGCGTTCGGCAGAGCATGGTGATCATCGTGCTCAAAACGTGCTTGCCTACTGTTATTCCGAAGGACAGGGTATAGCGCAAAACAAGAAGCTGGCTTTTGACTGGTGGTTGAAGTCTGCAGAACAGGGCAATGCTCTCTCACAGGGTGCTGTAGGAGCCTACTATTTGAATGGGGTAGTTGTTCCGAAGAATGAAGAGAAAGCATACTATTGGTATCAGAAAGGAGCAGCACAGAATGATGTCCACAGCCTGGTCATGATGGGGTTTGCCTACGAGGGAAAGGGCATTATCCCGGAAGACCCCGTCAAATCCTTTGAATGCTTCAAGAAGGCTGCCGAGTTAGGCAGTGACATGGCAGAACCTCAGGTGGCTTTCCGTTATTTCTACGGCGACGGTGTGACACAGGACTACGGACAGGCTGCCTATTGGTTCGACAAGGCGATTGCCCATGGTGACGACCCTGAGGAGGTAGCGTATTGGAAGGAAATGTCTGACAAGGCAAAGCTGAGGCAGCAGATTAAAGATAAGCAGAAGAAATGAGATACAGGACAATCATATTAGCAGTGCTGCTGACTGTTGCAGGCATCGCCTCAGGACAGACGAGACGGCGTGTCGCAACGCAACGGACCACAACCACTACGCAACAGAGACAACAGACACCACAGCAGTCTTCCGATGACGAGTGGAAACTGCTGTATGACGACCTGCGCAAGTGTCGTGCCTCCAACCACTATATGGTCCTCAACGGTCCGTATATCGGACTGTGTGCCTCGGACGGTGAGGAGATTATCAAGCCTGGAATATATGACGCTGTCATCGACTGCAACCGGTCTGAGTATATCTTTCTGCTGAAGAATGACCTGTGGGGACTCTACGACCTGAAGCAACGCAAGGAGGTCATCCCCTGCAAGTACGAGAAAGACGGTATCTTGGTGCAGGATTTGTACAAGGAAGACTATGAAGGTCATCTTGCAAAGACACCTGTTCGTACTATCTGTGTGGTGAGCAGGGATGGTAAGAGGGGAATCTATGATGTCAGACAAGGACGTGAGATAGTGCCTTGCGACTATTTCGGAGCGGATGTGATGGAAACGGTTGATGACATGTACCTCGTATGGAACCTGCCATCGGGTAAGGACGTGACAGAGGGTTCTACGTCACTGCCCTATGAAGGCATCTACGATGCACGTCAGCACAAGCAGCTCACACCACTGAAATACGGTATGACATACCTCAGCGACTTTAAGAAACAAGACTACTGCCGAGTACTGAGCAACCGCGATCCTACTATTCAGCATGAAGAGGGAATCGGAATTGTTGACAGAGAGGGTCGTGAATTGCTGGAGCCGAAGTATACCACACTGATACGATTGGACATCCTCAATGACAAGAGTACTATTTATATTGTGGGTGAGGGAGGACAGCGCAGTGGTGACTTTGGTGATAATTACAGCGAACTTGTCAGCGACCGCTATGCCCTCTATGATGTGAAGAAGAAAGCTTTCCTGACAGGTTTTGACTACAAGCGCATCAACCCGTTGAAGGAGGGCATCGTGATATGGGAGGGGACGCAACTTACAGACTCCACCAGTCTGGAGGGACTGACCTCTTTCTGTACCAAGGATGACCAGTGGGGCTATATGGACGGATACGGTAAGATTGTCGTACCGGCCCAGTATGAGGCGGTGACGGAATTTGAAGACGGTGTGGCGCGGGTGACCAAAAACGGTGTGACCTCCATGCTCGCCAATCCCTTGAAAGGTACTGTATTGACGATTGCCAAGGGAACAGAGTCGGGCAAGAACATCGACAGTAACATCCCTGAGACAGGCAGGAAGGACGAGAACCTGTTTGCCTTTGTCTTTGCTAACGAGAACTATGCCAACCTGAAAGGTGCCGACTATGCCATCAATGACGGAAAGGTGTTCTATGAGTATTGCAGAAAGACACTCGGTATGGTTCCTGACAAACAGCTCCATTTCTACGAGGATGCCACCTATGGTAATATGGCGAGTGCCGTCAATACCATCAAGAATGTGGCAACAGTCTTTGAAGGAGAGGCGAAGATCATCTTCTATTTCGCAGGACTGGGGGCTACAGACAGCAAGACCAAGGAGCGTTACCTGTTGTTAGCCGACGGCTCGTTGCAGACTCTCGGGACGACAGGCTATAGTGTGACGGAATTGCAGAACACGCTCAATAGTCTGAATACCGTTTATACGCTGGTCATCATTGATGCTCCCTTCTCAAATACGGACCGTAACGGTAATATGTTGGCAGAGTCGCGTGGTGTACAGATAGCACCGAAGAAAATCCCTGTACAGGGAAAGACCATCTTCTGTGTCAGCAGTACGGACAACGAGACGGCATACGCCAGCAAGAACTACGGGCACGGACTGTTCACTTTCGGCATCCTGCAGCAACTGCAACAGACGAAAGGTGAGGGGACGTTGAAGGAACTGATAGACAATGCCTCGGAATGGACGAAGAAGGAATCGATGAGTGAGTTTAAGCAGACGCAGACTCCCCAGCAGACGGTTTCTATGGAGATGGAAGAGCGATGGCAGCAATTTAAATTCTGAATACGATGAGAAGAATCCTGTTGATATCCTTGTTGGCTGGTGTCTTCCAAGGTTGTCTTGCACAGATAGACTGGACCGAGGAAGACGACAACGGCAAGTTCGGTTTCGTGGATGCCAACCGCAGATGGGTCGTTCAACCCGTCTACGAGGGCGCCAGTTGGAACTCATGGGCTCATGTCGGCACCTTCGTCGTCAACAGGACTGACCCGACAGTAGGAGCCATCAATCAGAAGGGCGAAGTGATTATCCCGCAGGGGAAGTACGATGCGATAGACATTGTGAACTATCATTACCAGCGGAACGTAGGACCCTTCTATCTGAAACTGCATGAACTGAATGGCAGGTACGGACTGGCTGACGTGGAGGGAAAAATCATCGTGCCCTGCCGCTATGACAAGATAGACATCAAGGAGCAGGGCGTACTTGCCGAGGAGAACGGAGGAAACAGGAGTGTATGGTCTTATGAGGGAAAGGAACTGGCAAAAAGCAATAGTCTTACTTTCCTCTTGGAGGAGAAATTCATCAAGACGAGGAAGGGTGAGAAGATCTTTGGCGCCTATTCCTATGAGGGTGAACAGGTCGTGCCTTGTGAGTATGAGGAGGTTAACTGGGCTGCCGATGACATCTATATCGTCAAAAAGGACGGAAAGTACGGCTACTATGCCCAGGGACGCGAGGTCATACCTTGTATCTACGACAGTGTCAAGCCTTTCGTCAATGATGTGGCTACCATCAAGAAAGACGGTGAAGTGCGGATGCTGAAGAATCCGTTGAAGGATGCCGCGCAGATATTGACGGACGACAACCTGTTGGCAAACAGGAAGAAGGGCGGTCCTGTACTGAGCCGCTATCCGCCTCCTGACTCTGATGTCGACAAGGATATCCCTGTAGCAAAAGGAAAACAGGAGAAAGTGTTTGCCTTCATCATCGCCAACGAGAACTATCCCAAGGCTCCCGTACCTTATGCGTTGAACGACGGACGGATATTCCGGGAGTACTGTATCCAGACACTGGGACTGCCGAAAGATCATGTCAACATCTATGAGGATGCCACCTTTGGCAATATTATCCAGGCTGTGGAGAAGATGAAATCCATCGCTGATGCCTACGACGGTGAGGCGAGTGTCATCTTCTATTACGCAGGACACGGTCTCCCTGACGAGAAACAGTCTACAGCCTATTTATTGCCGATAGACGGAAATGTCTCTGATATCACTACGACAGGTTATAGTCTGGCAAAACTCTATAAGGAACTGTCTGTGTTGAAACTGAAGTCGTCGGTGGTATTCCTCGATGCCTGCTTCAGTGGGGCGAAACGTGAGGATGACATGCTTACCACGGGTCGTGGTGTCGCCATCAAGGTCAAGGAGACGGCACCGCAGGGTAAGATGATTGTCTTTACTGCCGCACAGGGTGACGAGACCGCCCATCAGTTGGAGGAAAAACATCATGGTATGTTTACCTATTTCCTGTTGAAAGAGTTACAGGCAACGGGAGGTGATGTGGATTTAGGAACACTGACGGACTATGTGACCAAACAGGTGAGACGACAGTCGGTGATAATCAATAACAAGATGCAGACACCCACCGTCATTCCGTCTGCGGCATTGCAAGAGTCATGGAAAAACTTAAAACTGAAATGAAAGCATTCGTTCGACATATTATCATTACTATACTGGCATTTGTGCTGGTAGCGACCTTCGCGCTGATAGCCTATAACATCCCGTTTATGGGACCTATTGCGGAGGCTATCAAGGAGTTTGAGATGACGGACGTGTACTGTCAGATCCTGCAGGATACGAATGAAGACGACGAGGAGGTGAGTGATATCATCACTATCGTGGATATGTCGGACCTCTATAACCGTAGGGATCTGGCTAAGGCACTGCAGGATATCGAGGCACAACAGCCGAGGGTGATAGGCGTGGATGTGGTGTTTGAGGGACTGAAAGAGGACTCTATCGGTGATGAGATGTTGGCGGAGGTGGCATTGTCGAGCGATTATATCGTGTTCTCCTACAAACTCTTGGACTATGTCAACGACTCTGTCGGTCATGAGACAACAGTACACTCTTTCTTTGCTAATGAGGAAGGTGCGGTAAATGAAGGCTTTACCAATATGCCCCGTAACCTGTATGGAGGCATCAAACGGAAGCTGAGTCTGGGTGAGAGAGCGGAAGGGAAGGTAGTTCCTTCCTTTATCACGATGACAGCCAATATGTATGCGGGGAAAGAGACGGATGCCGTCACGCAGAGTCAGGTGAACATCAATTTCATTCCTCGACGCTATAGGGTCGTGCAGCCTGATTCTATCGCCCTTCATCCGGAATGGATCAAAGACAAGCTGGTACTCTTCGGGGCGATGAAAGACGAGTATGACATGCACTATACTCCCTTGGGAAAGATGGCGGGAACGGAACTGCTTGCCTATTCGATAGAGACGTTGTTAAAGAAGAGTGAGATAAAGGAGGTGAACGGATGGGTGATGGCTGTCATCACCTTCCTGCTGGTACTGTTGACACAAGTCGTGTTCGGTGTCTATATGGCGTTTGCCAAGAAACGGAAGAACAGGGTGTTGCGCTTCCTGCTGTCAGCCTCCTTTATGCGAGGCTATCTGATGTTCTTCTGGATTGCCGTCTGGATGTGGATTGCTTTTATCCTCTTCTATCAGTTTGATATTTCCTTGAACATGGGATGGGCGTTGTCGGCAATGGCATTCCTAGTTCTTGCCCAGAGTATTTATGATGAGTTTATAGTCGCATTAAAAGAGAAGAAAAATGGTCAATAGTAATCGTTCTCATAGACGCTTCGCTGGTCGAAGAATCGTAATCATACTATTTGCCCTGCTGGTGGCGGGAGCAAATGGAGAAATCATGGCACAGCAGAAAAAGAAGTCTGTGTCGAAAGTGTCGAAGCAATATGCCAAGTATGTCAAGGATAAGGCTCAGGGCAAGGAGAAACTTGCCCAGAAACGTTCGAGCGACCCTGCTACGGTGACTCGTGAACAGGATTCTGTTATAGTCGAGGAACCACAGGACCCGATGCGTGCGGCTTATGAGAAGTTCAAACAACAGGCTAAAACAGACTATGAGAACTTCCGTGACAAGGCGAACAAGGAGTATGCTGAGTTTATGAAACAGGCTTGGAAGGAGTTCCACGCTATGCCTCCTGTTCCTCAGCCTGTAGAGAAAGAAATACCGCCTGTTGTTATTAAAGAGGAGGAGAAGAAACCAATAGAGAGTAACCCGTTGCCTATTGATGAGGAAATTGTCACTTTGCCCGCTCCAGAACCACAGCCAGTTCCTGTAGCTCCTATCAAAGAACAGCCAGTGGAAGAGGAGGAGAGTGTCTCGTTTTCTGTCTATGGTACGAATCTGAAAGTGCGCTTCAGCAGTGATGAGCGTTTTCGCTTGCCAGACTGTAGCGAGCAAACGCTTTCTGAGGCATGGAAACGATTGTCGGGCAAGGCGTATAATAATACTATCCGCGACTGTCTGGAACTGCGTATCATGCGACAGTTTAGTGACTGGGCTTACCTGAAGATGCTCGACAGCTTCTCGAAGGCATGTATGGGGCCTGGCAACGAGGCAGTCCTGTTGATGGCATATATTTATTGCCAGTCGGGCTACCGTATGCGTTTGGGAGTATTGGACGGACAGTTATATATGCTCTATGGATCTCAACATGTTGTCTTTAATAAAGCTTACTATATTTTTGACGATGATTACTATTATATTTACAATAGTGATATCCTGAGTCTGAAAGTATGCAATATCACCTTCCCCAAGGAGAAGGCTCTCTCACTATATGTCCCCATGGAACAACTGTTTGACTATGCTCCTTCTGACGTACGACATCTGAAGGCAAAGCGCTATCCAAATATGGATGTTACATCGCAGGTCAACAAGAATCTGATCGCTTTCTGTGATGAATACCCGAAGTCGTCGATTTGGGATAATTTCATGACGCGGTGGGCAATGCTTGCCAATAAGCCAATGGAAAAGGAAGTGAAGGATAAGGTATATCCTCAGCTTCAGACATTCATTAAGGACCTGAGTCAGCTTGAGGCAATGGAACGACTGTTGAACTGGACGCAGACATCGCTTGTCTATGAGTATGATGACAAATTGTGGGGATGTGACCGACCGTTCTTTGCAGAGGAGTCGCTTTTCTATCCCTATGCCGATTGTGAGGACCGTTCCATCCTCCTGTCACGATTAGTTCGTGACTTGCTAGGGCTGAAGACGATTCTTGTTTATTATCCTGGTCACCTTGCGATGGCAGTAGAGTTCACGGAACCGGTGAGTGGTGACTATATCATGCTGGATGGACGGAAATTCGTGGTATGCGACCCGACCTTCATCAATGCCAATGTTGGTATGACAATGACAGGAATGGATAATGCCAACGCAAAAGTGATCTTGCTGGAGTAATCTTGAAGCATACCGGTCGCTCTTCCTGTATGACATGAGGGGTAACGAAGTAAAACGGGGGTGTATCCTATTCGATACACCCCCGTTCTCATTTGATGGTTTTACCTATTATTTCACCTCCCAGATATCGTTGGTCTCCAACAGTTCTGTGAAGCTATGATACTTCTTCTGGGCACTGACCTCCGCGATTTGTGCATGGACAGCCTCGTCATAGGTGGGAGCATCCACGTCACGGATCACACCAAGGGCGACAGGGAAACCGTCACCGTTACCCATCAGGGCGAGTTTCAACTGTAGGGTGTTATCCTCGCAATGAGCATCATGTACCAACACATCATCTAAGGTATAGCCGTCCTTGCCGATCTCCACAACCTTCAGACCGAAGCCTTGCTGGACAAGTCCGAACTCGTTATTCTCACCAAAGACGAGTTTCTCTCCATGTCGTACATAGATGGCGTTCTTCTTACGACCTTCTTTGTTATAGACACTCTCATGGGTGCCATCGTTGAAGATGACACAGTTCTGCAGGATCTCACAAACGGCGGCTCCTTTGTGCTCATAGGCAGCTTTCAGGATGTCTACCGTACCCTGTGCGTCGGTAGCGACGGCACGGGCGAAGAAATGTCCACGGGCACCGAAGCATAACTCAGCAGGGCGGAAAGGATCCTCTACGGTGCCGTAAGGACTCGACTTAGAGACGAATCCACGGGGTGAGGTAGGGGAGTACTGTCCTTTTGTCAAACCATAGATACGGTTGTTGAGCAGGATCATGTTCAGGTTGATGTTACGACGATTGGCGTGAATGAAGTGGTTGCCGCCGATGGCAAGACCGTCACCGTCGCCAGACACCTGCCATACGGTCAGGTCGGGGTTTGCCACCTTCGCACCAGTGGCAATCGCTGCGGCACGTCCGTGGATGGTGTTCATACCATAGGTTGCCATATAGTGGGGCAGACGACTGGAGCATCCGATACCACTGATGACTGCTACGTTCTCAGGAGCTACGCCAATCTCTGCCATAGCCTTATGGAGTGAAGCCAGGAAGAAGTGGTCGCCACAACCTGGGCACCAACGGGGCTGGCCTTTCTTGAAATCTTGTGCTGTATATGTACTCATTGCTTTACTTCTTTAAAATATCCTCGAATGCGTTGACTAACTCTTCCACAACGAACGGTTGTCCCTTCACCTGGTTGAACTGGGCGGGAGTGAAGTTGTCGACCTTCATACGCAGGTAGGCGGCAAGCTGTCCCATGTTCTGCTCAGCGACGACCACCTTCTTATACTTAGAGAGCACCTCTGCCGTGTTCTTGGGCAGTGGGTTCAGGTATTTGAAGTGGGTCTGTGCCACCTTATAGCCTTTGGCACGGAGCTCGTCCATTGCGGAGTGCAGATGACCGTAGGTAGAGCCGAAGCCTACCACCAGCAGGTCTGCATCCTTCACGTCACCCTCCACCTCTAAGTCAGGCACCTGGATATTGGCAATCTTCTGCTGGCGCAGACGAGTCATCAGGTCATGGTTCTCAGGATTGGTGGAGATAGCACCAGTCTCGGAGTCTTTCTCCAGTCCTCCGAGGATATGCGTGAAGCCCTCACGACCAGGCACTGCCCAGTAGCGGGTACCGTTCTCGGCACGCATATATGGAGTCCACTTTCCTTTCAGCTCCTCGGGAACATAAGGTGGGTTGATCGCGTCAAGCTTAGCCATCTCCGGCAGTTTGAAGGCACCGGAGCCGTTGGCGATATAAGCATCTGTCAACAGTACGACTGGTGTCATGTGCTCCAAGGCGATCTTACAAGCCTGGTAGGCGGCATCGAAACAGTCGGCAGGACTGGTGGCGGCAAGTACGGGCATCGGACTCTCACCATTACGTCCGAAGAGCACTTGCAGGAGGTCTGTCTGCTCCGATTTGGTGGGGAGACCCGTTGCGGGACCGCCGCGCTGTACGTCGAGGACAACGAGTGGCAGCTCCATGATGACGGCAAGGTTCATCGCCTCTGACTTCAGGCAGATGCCAGGACCAGAGGTGGATGTCACACCTAAGGCTCCAGCAAAGGAGGCTCCCAGGGCGGAGGCACAACCGCTGATCTCGTCCTCACACTGTACTGTTGTCACACCTAATGACTTGTGCTTTGACAACTCATGCAGCACGTCTGTAGCAGGAGTGATGGGGTAGGAACCTAAGTAGAGCTTCAGACCCGCCTTCTCGGCAGCGGCGATAAAACCGTATGCCGTAGCCTTGTTACCGGTGATGTCCATATATCGTCCAGGTTCTTTCTCCTTGGTCTCGATACGGTAGACATTCATGGCAGAGGAGTGTGTGTTATGTCCATAGTCATAACCTGCCTGCACCACCTTGATGTTATTCTCTGCGATAGCAGGTTTCTTGGCGAATTTCTCTTTCAGGAAGTTGGCGACCAAGGAGAGGTCACGGTCGAAGAGCCAGCAGACCAGTCCGAGGGCGAACATATTACGGCATTTCAGGATCGCCTTGTTGTCCATGCCTGTGTCAGCAAGACAATCCTTGACCATCGTCGTCAACGGGCATTGGATGACACGGTCGGGGTCGATACCCATCTCGCCCAGGTAATCCTCGCTCTTAAACTGTGCTTTCTCCAAGTCTTTGGGACCGAAGGAGTCTGTGTCGATGATAATCGTTGCCTGTGGCTTTGAGTATTTCAACTGTGTTTTCAGGGCAGCAGCGTTCATTGCCACCAGCACGTCACATTTGTCACCAGGGGTGTATACCTTACCGGCACCGATGTGTACCTGGAAACCACTGACACCTGTCAGCGAGCCTTGCGGGGCACGGATGTCGGCAGGATAGTCTGGAAATGTGGAGATACCATTACCTACGGTGGCGCTCACCGTTGAGAAGATGTTACCAGCGAGCTGCATACCGTCGCCGGAGTCACCAGAGAAACGTACGACCACTTGGTCGAGCTCTTTTACTTCTAATTCAGCCATAATATATTTATAATGATTCTTTTCCGTAAAACGACTGCAAAGTTCGCAAATATTCATTGAACAACCAAACATTTTGCAATAAAAATGCAGTTCCCGTCCAAAAAGGAAACGAAAACTGCATGATTATGCGTTTTTAGCACTTAGCTGTCAGAGCTCTTCTTATTCCTCAACTAATTCTCCATCATCACCCATGAGGTCGCCAGGATGGAGTCCAGCCTCTATCGTCTCCTCACTCTTGATCAGTTCCACGTTGGTCTGCTCGATGATGTTGAGTTTGATGGCGGCATTATTCGCTCCCGGCTTATACCACGCCTTCTTGCTGAAATAATCTCTCAGGTCCTTCGACTTGAAAGCATATCCATGCCGGGCGAGGATCGCATTACGCATCAGACGCAGTTGTTTTCTTGGGATATTCATCAAGTAAGGGGTGTTCAACAGGGTGTTGTTGATGACATTCTCCCAATTGGCATTGATGAGGTCCGCCTGCTGAGCGTCACATTGACTCTCATTGTCTGGTGTCAGTACCATCGTCCACATGGCATCGCCATTGGGTTTGCGAACGGCAAGGAAGTTCATGCCGTCCTTGCGGATATACTGCACCCGCCAATTCCATTCAGCATCACGGATGGGACATTCCTCTGCCTGACGACTGGGGATGATCTTATACTCACCATTCTTGCCTGTCACTTTCTCCAGTGTCAACTCATTGTCCTGTGGGGTAGTCATATAGACAATAGTC
>Ga0326512_10000154_pt1 | contig 58979 bp, 84 predicted proteins | sample 1_2617_0518_D_FD_203652 | JGI IMG/M metagenome (GOLD analysis project Ga0326512, IMG submission 203652) | Bovine rumen microbial communities from UC Davis, California, United States - 1_2617_0518 | ecosystem: Host-associated > Mammals > Digestive system > Stomach > Rumen | place: USA...
ATATTATTGTATGGTCTGTTCTTGATTCATACTCTTCAAGAACAATATCAAAACAATCCTCTGTAACAGTCCACTCGGCTTTGTTATAGTTGCCATCTAAGATACAAGAGAACTGCTTGTCCTGTTTTAGTACATCTTCCACAGTATCTGGAAAATCAGGATCGTCCAATCTGTTCAATACAACATCAGCAACGTATCTCTTTCCTAACTCATCTTGATTGCCTGCTTCTGCCTGTACTAATATTGCTACTTGTTCTAACTCACCATAGAATATTTCATTTCTGATTTCTTCTTGCATCTCATCAATGCTAATAGTATCTAACACTTCGTAATGCTCGGGCATTCTATTTGACATCTTTATATTTTGCACCGGAATGACAATATCTTTTAGACTCTTAGTATTTCTACTATTGATAATCAAAACAGCTAAAAACAGTGCCAGGATTGTTATTTCAATTACTTGTTTTATGTGTCTGATAATAATTTTTAAAATAGTCTGTGTGTGTCTTATAATACTCCCTACTTCTTTCATTTCTCCTTCTTCGTCTCTCCTCATCTGATAGTGGTTTTCTACCAGGCTTTTGTCTAATTGTGCCTATGCAATCTGAATACTTACAGTTATCACAATCTGTAGGCTGACAATAAATCTTCTTCATCATCCACCTCTCTGTTCTTAGGCAACAGTCTTACATGAAAGTCATCACCGTCTTTTAATTTTACATTGTCAAGTGACACATCAATTTCCCCATTGACTTCAAATTTGCCACTCCACTGCTCTAATATCTGTTTCATCTATCTCCTTTCTTTTAAGTCTTTTTTATCTATAAACATTGTATAACATAATTAACAAAAAGAAAAGCAGGAATGATAACATTCCTGCTAAATTCTTAATTTATCTTACTATCTATATAATCTTCTACAAAGGATAACACATCTTCATGTGACTCATCCATAAAGAACTCTCTCACATTAGCCATACCCTGTATCTTATCTGCTTTTATGTCCCCATTATCTGGATCGACTATAGAAAACCATGCTCCACTTTGCAATATCAGATTATATTTAAGAGCTACTTCAAGAAGGTCTGTAAGATAATCTATTCCATTAGCATAGTCAATGGTATAATAACCACCTCTTCTATTTGCAGGACAAGTCTTATTCTTCACCATTGTCATAAGAACTTTATTGCCCGCAGGACTTTCTGAGCTTCGCTTGATTTCATTTCCCTTTTCATCAATGAAGCTACCTCTTGTAAACTGCATACGAACACTGCAAAGATGTTTCCATGCTCGTCCACCAGGAGTCTTCACTGCTCCACCATACATAGCGGACAAATCATCTCGTATCTGATTTATACCTATAACAGTAGCATTATATTTATGACATAGCATCTCGGCTTTTCTACCAAACACTGTGAGCGGCATAGATATGCCTGCATATGTCTTATCTGCTACAGTCTTATCCATCTCTTGTGCTGATACCATAGCGGCGATACTATCTAAGATTACTAATCCTACATCTCCTGTGTCCATCATATCTAAGATAATCTGCAATATATCTTCTGCGCTCTGACTCTCAGGTTGTAATAGAATCAAATCATCTACATCTACACCTAATTTAGCCGCCCATTCTACATCAAGGGTATTCTCACTATCAAAGTAAGCAACTCTCTTAGGATGTTCTTCTTCTGCCTGCATACGCTGATAGTTACCTACAATATCGAGTGCTGTTGTTGTCTTTCCACCATGCTCTTCACCATAAAACTCAATCAGTCTGCCAGTAGGTATTCCCCCATAAGTACAATAGTTCATACGGGGTGAAGTGAATGGTATTCTTGTATATTCTCTTTTAGGAATACCATAACCTACAATATTTGCTCCTGCGTCTTTATTTACTTTCTTGATTATGTCATCTAATGATAAATGCTTATCTTTAGCCATTATTATCCTCCCTTAAAAACTCTGAATATTCTCTCAGTCTTGCACAGTGACTCATAAGGATTTCTCTCATGCTTGTCTTTGCAGAACCTCTAGCAACTGGACCGCAAGTACCAGATAACAATATACATATTGTACCAAGAGTCTCGCACAGTTCAAATAATAACAACTTATATTGCCGTATGCGCTTAAACATAACAATTCTCCTTATTTATTTACCTGCATCCTAGACAACTCAGCTTCGCTCATTCTTCTACTCATTACCTTCTTTACTGATGAAAGAACTTCTTGAGCGGACTCAACTTTTGCTTTGAGAATACGATAGGCTTTGCTATAAACGATGCTCACAACTTTCTCTGCCATAGCATCAAGCTCTGCCTGTGTATTCTTATCTGCTACTGTACCTGTTTTCTGCATTGAACGTGCAACATTATAAGCCTCTTTATATGCTGAACTAGAAAGGTCATCTCTTATGCCCATCTGCTCTGCGCCTACACTTGTGAAATAGATTAGTGACGAGAGTCTAAGGGCAAAATCATCAAGCTCTGCATCTGTTGGTGGCTGTTCATCATTTCTGAGTATTCCCATTACAAATGACATGTAATCATCAAGCTCACCAGAATATCTTTCTGTGATATCTGATACAGTCTTATCTATTTCTGCCGAGTTCTCTTCTACTTTGTACAACAATTCTTTATTTACCATGTCCATTCTCCTTAACTTGTTCTTGAATGACTTGCTGACAATCTTTTATAATCTTCTCCGTTACAAACATTCCAATCATCTGTGTGCTTGCCTTCTACAATAGGCAATATTGCTGTGTCATCCATGTGAACTCTCTCAGAACAAGAGTATGTATTCTTGCCTACTCTTATTAAATTTGCACAGCCTCTACATCCTACTTCAAATCTAACAATCTCTCCCATGGCTACTCACTTTCTTTTTCTCTTTAATTATACATGAAAATTAAAGAGGTATCGACTGGAAAAGCGCATCCATTCTATATTCCCAGAACACTCGCTTCTTTCTTCCTGGTATAGTTATGATTGCCATATCGTCTGCGTCATATCTTATACTCTTTGCACCGTTCTGCTTTAGCACCTCTAAAAACTGAATAGGAATAAATGCTGTTCTGTCATAGTTAACCCACCAACATAGTATTCCTGCAACTACTCCTGAAATTGTTGACATCTTCAACAACTCTGACCACTGATATTCTGAAATGTTTGCAAATGGTAGTGACGGCTTATTTGTTGCCTTACATTCCAGAGCATACAAAACTGGCTTATGATACACAAAGAAATCACAAGGATTCTTAGAACCGACTTTATATGTAACCTGGTCAGGAACTCTATACACTGATGTATCTGGAACTTTTTCAAATGCTTCTTTTACAACTCCCTCAAAATCCTTACCCCTAGAAATTTTATTCATACTTAACCATCCTTCTTACACTGTGTTTGATATGAACAATACCTACAAGATGTTGGAGTTACTGCTCCCTTAGGAGGAGCTATCTTTCTTTCAACATAACCCTGCACATCATTTAAAAAGTCTGTGAGATTTTTTCTCATAGCATCTGTAACATTGAATATATAAGCCTTGGCATTGAGTAAATCTCTTTCTACATACAAAAACATTACTTCATCTATTCCGAAGCTATTTGAGTATGAGATAGCTTGATTATGATGTTTAGGATCCACATCTGTTCTAGGATACCACTTATTACTACTCTCTGTCTTAATCTCTAAGATGTAATATTTTCCCTTATACTTTATGATACCGTCACACATGAAACTGATATAAGTGCCATATCTGGTATCATAAAGTTTTGTTTCTGTGCCCTTTTTCTCCCTTACTATCAGATAGTCAAGACCTCTTTCTTTTATAAAAGTCTCAACATCTATCCACTCACAATCTATGCCATTATCTTTCATCTGCATAACGGCTGTCTGCACTCTTACATGGATATCAGAACCAGAGTTACATATACCTATCATGTTAAAAGATGAATGACCTTCATCAGGCTGTGCTCCGATTATCTGATAGTAGCAACCTCGTTTACAGTTTAAAGATGACGGTTTAAATGTCTGTGATGGAAGTCCTCTATTCTTCTCATCTGTAAGCTCGATTGACCTTTTAAAATCTTCTAAAAAAGACTGATTGTCTGGTAAATCTTTATTAGCCAGGTCTATCAGTCTTGTTACATTCTGTAATGATTTTCTGCTCATAATCTCTCCGTTATATTGGGGTAGAGCTTCTAACTCTACCCCATATGCCATTTACTCTTCCTCTTCTGCTACTGCTCTATCATCATCTGCTAATGCGATAATCTGCTTTGTGTTGCCGAGTACAAGTTTAATGCTGTTCTCTTTTCCGTAGAACATTTCAATAGCGTCTGACTGATAAGCCTTAACCTGAGTCTTGAACAAATCAATATCCAGACAGCAAGTGTAATCCTTGAAATTCTCACTTGACTTATAAGGAATAATCTCAGATCCGCTATCCTGCTTAGATGATACAAGCATACCCTCTTTTGTGAATGTGAGGTAAACACTGTTCTTATCAAACACATCAACAAACAGTGAAAGACGGTCAAGCATCTGAGTAAGCTCCTGCTTGTCAATCTTGCATGAACTAGGGAACTGCTCATCAAGAAGTCCACCGATTGCTTCAATCTGATAATCTTCTATGCCTTCATCTACTACACCGTAAACTATAACGTCTCCTGTCTCAAAGATTACGATATCATCTTTATATCTAACATCAATGTTCTCGGATGTCATTACATCAAGAATATCCATAAGTTGAGGTGAGATAAGTTTAGGCTCATCAAAAATCTTGATATCAATACCACAAATCTTATAAGTATCTGTAGCAACAATTCTGTCACCTACATAATAATCTGAGTAACAAGAATCTTCTTTACCTACAAGTAATGCGGCTTTCGCTGTTGAAAGAATATGTCTTACTGTAGACAACTGTAATTCTGCTGTGCTCCAGAAGTCATCTGTAGTCTCTGATACTGGATCAGGAAACTCAATCAGTTCTCCTTCTTCATCATAAGGCAACTCAAGTGTGTATTTTCCATTACCTTTGATTACGAGCTTATCAAGCTCTCCTGCTTTAGCTGTAGGAATTTCAAGTGTAACATTTTCACAAGTAAGTTTTGAAATAAGTTTGGCAAACTTATCTGCTAAAACTACTACATTAAAATCTTCTCCTGCTACTTTGTCCTGTCTCACATACAGATAGTTATTGTTATCTGTTGTCTCCAGTGTCAGCATATTGTCTTTTAATGAAATAGACATAAGCTGGGTGATGAGCAAATCATTGTTCATGCCTGCTCCCTTTACTGCTTTAGCTACCATGTTCTGAAATGTAGCTGTGTTGATGGTTAGTTTCATCTTACTTTACTCCTCTCTTTCTTCTATCAACAGTAGCAAAACCTGCATACTTCTTCCAGTTGTTTGAGAAAAATTCTCCCTTACAAATCTGCACCATGTCCTTTGCTTTCATGTTTACTTTAGCTCTACCACGAGCTAAACTTCTCAACATACTACTCATCTGATTTATGTCCCTCCTTTATTTTATATTTATCTGATATAATCATAGGGCAAGCACTATCCCAATCAGTATTGTGATGTATTCGATAATGTCTATCCCCCATCATACCCGCTTTTATAAAAGATGGTGTCTGTAAGATACTATAGAATGTCTTTTGATATGTACCTGCTCCTACATACATATCTGTCATTCCGCCTTGTACTTGCTGAGTCTCTGGCTGGTCTATCATTATAAAGTCAAAAGTAATAAAGATTTTTCCTCTATGACCCTCTAAGAAATATTGGTTAGCGTCATCATTCATAGTACCAGCAAATGTCAATCTTCTCTCAGTTTTACATATCCAACTATTCATGCACTTTCGCCTATACTTCTGCTGATGTAGTCTACTTCCTACACCACCTATGAAATCTCCAGGCTGTCCAAATGCTACTGAATAAATATCTTTACTGGTCTCTAAGAAATCGAGATATGCTTCAAATACGGCGTCAAGATTAGCTAATGTGCTACGATACATTACCCCATCTTCTTCCCATCTGTATGGTATGCCTACATAATCATCATCGAACTCAGCAAAGTATGTAAGTCCTAACTTTTCTGCTATATCGAAACAAGCATTACGAGCGTATAAAGCACATCTCATATCGCCCTTATTATCCATCGGGTCTGTATATTTCAGCACTTCTCTTTTAGAGAAAACTTCTACTTCAGGATAGATAGCTTGATAGTTAGGTAAATCCTTATCTTCATCATCACAGACTATGATGATTCTGCCACTGTAGCCATACTTTCTGAGTGTAGGATATGTAGGCACATTCTCTGCTCTGCCATGACACAATATCATTACTGCAAAATCATCAAGCCTACTCATTCTTTCTCCTTCGCTTTCTTCTCTGCCAGCTCTCTCTGAGCTTTAAGAATATTCTTGGCTTCCTTAGCTTTAGCATCTCTAGCCTTTTCTTCTTCTATGAGCTGTTGCATCTTCTCAGAAAGCACAACATAGCCATTAGCTATAGCATCATCCATATCGAGAATTACAAGTGCTGATTCTTCCATAAGCTCCTGCATCTCTGCACTAGCGTGTGCGTAGTAATCAGCTATCTTACTATAAGTAAATACTATATGACGAGAAGCGGCGAATTTAAGAAACTTCTTCTCTTCTTCTGTAACACCTGACTTATTGATTTTTGCTATGAGCTTACTATATTTTGTAAGGTCATAAACAGATTCAAGAGCAGGCTTTTCATTTTTAGGCTCATACTGTGGAACTCTTATTGCCCTTGAATACTTTGTGTCATCCCCCATCGGATTCTTTTTAATATCGTTGTTTTCAAATAACTGTTTCATACTTACTCCTTTCAATAAATATTATATAACATTTTTATTCTTCTTGAAACTGGAACTAATCAGCTTAGGAAAGGCATTTTCTCTTTTAATTGACGCCATATATTTCCCTTTATATTGATATGCTTTAAGCTCTGCTGGAAGATACATGACATTCTGCATAGCCAATCTAACGCTTGAATTGCTATCATAGGTGTCTTTCATACCACCATCTGCCGATGCTAAAGATACAATTTCTTGTTGAACATATGGTAAAGCTGTCCATAGTTGTCCTATTCTACCATAGTAAACTGCTGTTATAATATCTTCCCCAAACCAACTCATCCAATCTACTTTATGCTTTGCATTTCTAAACACAAAGTTATATGGCACCCTGTACTTCTGAATGTTGTCCGATGAAAATGAGTCTGAGCCTGAAAAATAGAATTGAGTAAACCCAAATCCTGTTGCTACCATATTGCAATCTAGCATGGCTTTGTAGTAGGCATCCATTATGTCATCCATTGTTGATAATACTTTCTGACTTTTTAAATGCCCATCTTCTACGTATCTAAATCTGAAATTTAAGATATCATCATCAGCTATAACAAACGCATCTAGCTTCATATTTTGAGCCAGGTCTTCACAACAATTTTTTGCGTATAAAATACACTTACGCTGATTTTCATTTGTTCCGGTGTCAGATTTATCTATATAGAATTGTTTATTAAATTCCCATATATCATCACAGTAACCAAGATTGTGATGATAATATGGATAAGTTTCGTCCTCATCATCAAGCACAAGATATATCTTACCTGTATAGCCACTGTCTCGTAATGTTTTTAATGTGTGTTGAGTATCTGGTCTTCCGTGTGTGCAAATAAATACTGCTGTATTCATCATTCTTCCTCTACAAGTTTACCATCAACAAGTTTATATTTCTTACCATACCACCTATGTGTAATCTCTACATCACAACTGATAGGAACTACAAATCTTTCACCTGGTGCTTCTGACATTATCTTTGCAAAAAGAGGTACTACTTCTGCCGCATTTTCTTCTGGACACTCAGCTAGAATCTCATCGTGTATAGGTATCAACATTCTGAATCCTAGTTCTCGCAACCTCTCATTTCTGTTAAGAGCTATCATGGCTAACTTTGTCATATCAGCCGCTGTGCCTTGTATTCTAGCATTAACTATCTTTGTATAGTCTTTGTCTCTTGTATGGTCAGTTATCTTTATGCCCTCTTGTTTAGCTTCTGCTATTATTGCTCCTCTCTTTGAGCCCCAAGCATTTTTAAGTCTGCGCATATAAGAATTGATAATCTTATCAGGAACTTCTGTGTCCTCATCATCTTCAAAAGATAGTGGGTCAGAACTATCTTTGTCTATATACTCAAACTCAAAATCTGGTAATAACATTGAGGGTAATCTTCTCTTTCTTCCCCACAGTGTAGTAACATATCCTAAAGTTTCTGCCATCTCATAGCTCTGTCTTTCAAACTCTGCTATAGCAGGAAATCCTTTGAACACATCATCTTTAATTCTCTCGGCTTCTTGTTTAGTACACCCTACTTGTTCTGCAATACTTGCCGCACCTCTACCATAGTTTATACCTAACAAGATGCTCTTTGCTTGGGCTCGTCTAGCTTTGCCATCAGGATTAGTTGTTCCATCTGGTCTAAACTCTAAACACTCTTCATAAGGATATCCAAATGCTACAGATGCAATTTCAGCATAGAAGTCTTTACCTTGTCTAAATGCTTCTATCATTCCATCATCACCACACATCTGTGCCATTCCCTTTATCTCTTGCTGTGAATAGTCTGCTGACATCATAATATAGCCAGGTGTAGCTGTGAACATCTTTCTGATATCTTTATTATGAGATGGAATGTTCTGCAAATTTGGATCGCTTGAACTAAATCTTCCTGTATCTGCGCCGTATTGATTAAAGTGACAATGTATTCTACCATCATCCTTATTGATGCACTCAGGCAATTTATCAATGAATGTACTTACTAAAGTGGAAAATGAACGATACTCCAATATAGCATCTGCAAGAGGATGTTTTAACTTTGTCAGTGTCTCCTCAGATGTGCTTCGTGAAGGCTTCTTTGTTTTCTTATCTGTTATAGGCTCTATCTTAGCAATATCATAAAGTAATGCCTGTAACTGAGGTACAGACTGAATGTTTATAGGACTATCTAATCTTGTTGTGCCGCTATAATTTGATATCTCATCAGCATACATCTCACACATCTTATGGAAATTTGCTTCTTTCTCATCAAGAAGTGCATGGTACTTTTTCTTTAATTCTTCATTATATGCTAAATCAAATGCTACACCAGCATTTTCCAAATCAACTACAGCATCTAAACAAGGCATTTCTATGTTCTTGAATACCCATTCAACATCTTTGAGACTCTCCCTTGTTCTGAATACATCTCTCTGATAATCTGCGTATTCATATGTGATTTTAGGGTCATGTGCGGCGTATAAAGCCGCTGTCTTTATTGGAATATATCTAAAAATCTTAGGGTCATCAAATAAGTCACTGAAACTAAAAGCATCATCTTGACCTTTAAGAATATATTTCTTATGTAATGGCTTTAACTTTTTAACAGGCTCATTTTCATTTAAGCATCTTGAAGCTAGAGAAGCATCCCAAGTACACTTTAATCTTGTGCCTGTGCTGTGCATTAAAACTCGTATGTCAAATACTGCATTGAACATATCAACATCTACAAATGGTCTATCACAACAATCCTGTAGCTTTGATAGATATTGTCCTACTATCTTTGCATCTAACTGATTCTTTGCTTTTTGCCCAGTTACATAAGATATGTGACCTATTGGTATATAAGCTGTCTTGTGTCCTGGTGCATATATTCCTACACCAACTAACTCATCTACTAATGGGTCAAGTCCTGTTGTCTCTGTATCTATACCACATATGCCTTCTGTCAAACATGCGTCTATATAATCTGACAATGTTTGCTCATCTTGAATAATGATTGTCTCATCAGCATATTTACCTAGATGAGTTTCTACCATAGCTACTATGGATTTTATCTTATTGACAATATTACCGCCACTCTTTTTTGTAGTAGTGACGGTACTCTTTGTTTTTGATTTCTGTATTATTGCTGAGTCCACTGCTTTTGTAGACTTCTGTATTTCAAATAATGGCATTATCGTGTTCTCCTTTTTAAAAGTATCTTATAAACCCAAGCACAGAAACGGTTGTGTGCATTGAAACTTAGATACATAACTGATAATACAGTGGTGTTGTAAGTGGCAACAGAACGATTTACGACTGCACCCATAGCATCTTAACCACAAGATATAGCTACGGTTACATTGTTTACAGTTGCACTCCTATCTGATATGTAATAGGATAAGTTGCATTATCAACAAGTTTTTCTCAGCGTTTATCATATCATCAAAAATAATACTGATGGGTCACTGAGCTAGTGGGATTCGAACCCACGCATCAAGGAGTCAAAGTCCTCAGTCTTACCGCTTGGCTATAGCCCATTAAAAATGCTGTGGGTAAGGATTTGCACCTTACAAACTTTCTTTTACCACGGAGTAATGAGAGCTACTCATTACTAGAAAGCTAAACGTACGATTATGCGTCTACCTATTCCGCCACCACAGTACACAATATGCTACGAGGGGAGCATATCAATACTCATCTTCCGCATCTCTGCGTCTTGATGGAGTACGCCTTTCATTACCCTCATTGAATGGGGGTCTGTCATCTCTTGATGAGCCTCTTCTTGCTACACCTGCATCATCTCCATCTGGAAATGATCCTCTCTTTAAGTAATACTCCATATCATCGGACGACTTATCAAGAACTATTGTACCAAGTACTTCTGGAATATCTTCTCTGACATTTTCAATATCAAAGTTATCATCTTCTCTCAGAGCATACAGATTGTAGTCGGTACTTGTATCACCTTTTTTACCAATACGCTCAATCTCTGTAACAACATCTGATACATTAGGTGTGTGACTACAATAGCTGGCGAGCTTTCTAAAGAAAGTCTTACCTCTCTCCCATATCTGTACCTCATCGGTACCACAGTTATACAGAGGAATAAAGAGCTTTGCATAAACCTTACTAATTTCAGGATTATTTCTACCCTCTGCACAGAATGGACAATCTGTTACAGGTGCACCTGCTTCTCTAAGACAGTTTACATATCTATAACCATCTCCTACTGGCACTCTATGCACTGCGTATCCTGGAAAATCATTCATATCATTTCCTAAGATATGTACCTTTGCTGTTTCTCTATCATCTTTCAATGAGAAAAATGCTGTGCCTCCGCCCTTACTTCCATACTTATCAGCATCTTCATAAGAAAATCTAGGCATAATTACTTATCCTCCTCTTTTGTCTCTTTTTCTGAAATGTAGTCCTTTGCAATGTCAAACAAGAGATTAAAGATATCATCAAACTTATCTGTGGACACTCTGCAAAGATGCTTGAGATGCCAATCCTCTTTGTAAGTGTACTCTGATGACTTAATAACAGTATTGAATTTGTCTCTGTTGGTTGCAACAAGCTCTTCGGAAACAATGAAATCATACTTATCAAGATTGAACTTTATCCAAATCTCAAAAAGTGTTTTCTTCTTGTTACGCACAACAATACAGCCCTTGCTTGTTCTTGTTGTTTTAAGTACAGAGTCTTTCAGCATATCACAAACATGGTCATCTACAGCATGTACTTTTTTGACCTTTTCTTCTGTGGTCATCTTTACCACATCTGTCTGCTTCTCAACAACTTTCTTAGCGGACTTCTCTTTCTTAACTTCTTCTTTTTTCTCTTCGACCTTCTTCTCTTCTACCTGAGTAGAAGTCTGTGCAACTACATCACCAGTGTACTTTCTCCAATTACTCTTAAATGTTGAGTATGTGATGTTGAAAGTCTTGCCTTCAGGATCCCTAAGCATCAAGGTCTTATACTTAGGCTCTCTACTCTCCAGTACACCTACTTTCTTGGTCTTTCTGTCCTCGTACATCTGACCAATAATTCCAACTTCGTTTACGGGTTTCGTGTTTGTTTTTGTTGACATCGTTTTTCCTTTCTGTCGTTTTGACGTTCAACGTGTTGTGTATCTGTTACAAAACATACTATAACATATTTAATTATAGATGTAAAGTCTATTGCAAACATTCCAGTTTGGTTTTTAATTCTGTTATCAAATGTTTATCTGTAAAGTATAAACTGTTTACATCCTCATTAACCTTGCGCTGATTTATAATAGAGCCTCCTAGTAAATAATCAACGTTATCTACTATATTAGGAACTAGATTATGAACAATTCTTTTATCAGAATAGTTTTCTAATATGAAAGCTCTGAATAAAGTGTCATCAAATTTATTAGCTTCTATGTACGCCCTATACTTCTTTTGTGTTGAAGCACTCTTTACCCAACTTACAAACGCTCTAAGTATATGATTAGGTATGCGTATGCAAGGAAATGAATACCACATATCTCTCACAGGTCGTATACCTATCTGTAAATCTTCGCTGTATTTATTACAGAAGCCACATACTATTCCTTTATCATACTCCTCTGTAATTGCCTTAAAATTAGATGCAATGATTACATCATCTTGCAAATGCCATGTTCCTGATGTCTGCTCTACCATATCTGCTGATGCTAGAAACGCTCTAAGATTACCTAGTCTTGCATTGTCGTTATAGACCAATATATCCTCTCGATTAATACCTTGCTCTATCATAGAAGGTATTAAGTAATTATCAACATACCATTTTCTTTTTTGACAGCTATGTATTAAGTATTTAGCCACTGCTTTATTCCCCATGTAGTAGCACCATCTTTTTTAGAGATGCTACCCTCCCTTAGATAATTGTAGTAATACATAGGCATATCCCATACAAAGATTCTCAAGTTCTTCTTCATCATAGCCTCGTGAAAATACTTGTCACTACAAGAATGTACTTTTGGAAATCTTGTATCACCTATGCTTGTTCTTTTCCAACACTTATTCCACACAGCTATCCATAACTTACCATGATTAAGTGTTGGAGATGCGTAACAAACACCCTTAAACACAAAAGAAAATGCTAAAACATCTGGATTGCTCAATTCTTTTAATTCATTATCTATCTGCTCTAATACAAACTCATGCAACCACCAATCGTCATCATCCATAAACAGTACATACTCTCCCTTTGCAACATCTAGTCCTTTACTTCTTGTCAGACCATCATTACCAAAGTTGACGATATGTACTTTAGCTCCGTACTGCATGGCGATTTCTGCCGTATTGTCTTTGCAAGAATCACAAACAACAATAAGTTCATAATCCTTAAAGCTCTGAGATTTAATGCTGTTTAATGCGTTCACGATAAAGTCTGCGGAATTATATGCGGGTATGATTATACTGAATCTATACATTAGTGTGTACTCCAATACTGTTTTGTCTTTTCTGCTGTTCTGCCTATCTCATCTGACTTGCTCTTACCATTAAGATAGTCGTAGTAATAAATAGGCATATCCCACTCGTATAGTCTTGGCTCTTTCTGCATCATAGCCTCATGAAAACTTGCGTCATTAGCTACATACTTATCAGGAAATCTTGTTCCACCTACAAAACTTCTTCTCCAACATTTATTTGTGCAGTGTGGATAAAGTATGCCTTTAACACTTCTAGGCTTTGTATAACCTATATGTTTCCATATGATTGAGTACACAAGCACATCGGTCTTAGCATCAACCTCGTTCAGCTTCTTCGCAAGTATCTCAAAACAAAACTCATGTAAATACCAATCATCGGCATCCATGAATAATAACCACTTACCTCTAGATATTCCTATTCCAACATTTCTTGCAGGACCATCACTGTGATAACCTACTTCTATTGTGTGCATTGTGTACTCTCTTGCAATCTCTGCGGTCTTATCATCACAAGCATCACACACCACAATCAATTCATAGTTTTTAAATGTCTGATTCTTTATTGAGTCTAAACATTTTCTTATTGTGTTCTCTGCATTATGAGCAGGAACAATTACACTAAACATTATCTCTCCCAAGGCTTTTTCTCCCATTCTAAAATATTGTCTATCTGCTCTTTAGTACATTCTCCTATATCTTTTATACCTTTTGGAAATGCTATCTCAGAAAATAGCTTGTTCTTTACATTCTCTCTTATGCGCTTTCTTGCACTCTGACCTGCTTCATCATTGTCTGTAGCAAGAACTATATGCCTTGCATCAAGATTTCTCAACTGTCTAAACTGTCTATCATTACCAAGACCATTGAGTGCTATTGCAGGATGATGAGATTGCCATAAAAGAATACAATCTATCATTGATTCACAAAGTATAATAGGCATATTCTCCCACATCTTTGTATAAAATAATCCACGCTGATTATCTATAGTCTGCTGTAACTCATAGAGCCCATACAATGGCTTTGAGACTCCTGGTGGATATTGAAAGAATTTTGTATTGACCGAACGTCTTGCAACAAATTCACAGTTTCCTTGTCTATCACGAACTGGAAATGTGATGCACTTAGTTTTTCTATCATATCCGAGGTCAAACAGCTCAATGATGTTTTCATCAACTATCCCTCTCTTAGCCCAATACGGATGAGTCCATCTGTAACTATCAAGCTCGTCCTCTGAAACATAATCGCACTCATACAAATCACCTAACTTATTATAAGTCTGCTTACTAACTGGTTCTTCTTTATGCTGTGCGTATTGTTTAGTATCTCTATATACAAATCGCTTATCCTGTATATTCTTATCTAGCCATATCTTTCCGAAGTTGCCTTTATCGTCATAGTCAAAACAGTGTGATATAACTTCTGGTAATGAATGAGTTTCACCACAAGCAAAACAATTTCCTGTAAGTATAAAGTTTTCCAATGCAAATGAATGTGTGGATGTTTGGCAGCAATACACATCCTCAACAATATCTGTAGCTTCTACTGAAATTACTTTATAGCTATTTCTACCAGTATATTTTTGATAAGAATATCTACCTTTTTCAGTAATAAAGAAATTATCTGGAATTGTATTTCTAGCTAATCTTAAAGTGTAACCATAAGTATCTTGCTTAACTGTAATGCAACCTCTTTTACCTGCTTTTATATTAGACTTACCAATTTCTGTAGACATTATACCTAATGTGTTGCATATCTGTTGTACTTTGTATAAATCATCATAATTATGAGAGTATATAGTTAATTTATTTTTGCAACAATTTCCGTCTGCAACAAAATACCCTGCTAAAAATCCCATTAAATATTCATCAGTATGTACTAAACTGGGCACTTCTTTCAAATTGGTGTCAGAATTGAAATAAACACATTCATATTTTTTACCATTTCCAGCGAATTCCTCTTTAAACTTGCCATCAGAAAAATATTGTTTTAACTCAAGGTCAGACTCATTATAGAAAAAACATCTATTATAATAAACTGTCTTATCTCTATTGTGCGAAAAATTATTGCCATCACCATAACAAAATCCATGTATAATGCCTTTAGGGTCTAAATTAACTTTTGATAGTTTTGGCACACACTTACTTAAATACATACCGGATTTCAAATCTTGTGTTTGACATTTTGTATTAAACCCTTTAACTAACCACTCATGCTCTGGAGTAGCAAATATAATCTTTTGTTTAGTATTGCATGATAAAGTTAATTTCATAATATGCTGTTTACCATAGTTATGAAATACAACTTGTTCCCAATTACCTTTACCATTCAGAATATGCACAGGTATATCAACGATACTATACATGCTAACTGCGCCATACTCTTTTGTAATAACATTAGTATCTCCTCTAAAACAGTGAAATATACCATCTGACTTTCTTATTCCTGCTGACGGCTTTCTCTCTTGACCATTACCATGATATGGGCACTGTATCTGTATATTGTTGCCAGACTCTCTAGGCTCTCTTTCTAGCAACTGAATATCCTGCATAGATAAATCTGCTCTAAGAAGATTTATAATCTCTATGGCGTCAATGAGATATTCAGTATTATCAATAATCATCTTCTGCTACCTCATCTCTCTTCTTACGTCTACCACCAGTTACTTCTTTCTTCTCTCTTACAGGCTCGTCATCTGGGCTATCTAAATTAATATCTTTTTCTTCTACGGCTTCAAATGTACCGTAGTTAATATCCCATCTGTATTTATAAGACTTACCTACTTCTCCACCTCTCATCTTCTTATTATCGAACATAAGAAATGTCTCACCATTCTTTAGTTTTACTTGTCGTATAGCATAAACGATACTGGCATTCTGTGCTATACCATCACTGTCTCTGATATTCTCTAACTCAGGAGTATCTAAAGAGTATTTATCTACTACACCGCCTCTATTAGCTTGAACAACTACAACTATTGGCACATGAAGTTCTCCAGATAACTCCATCAAATCTTCACTTATATTTGTAAGTGAGATTGTCTTACTATCACCTCTCTTGTATCGCTCATCTGAAAGATATGTGATACCATCAATAAATACTGCATCTAGCTTATCTGATTTAATCCACTGTCTTAATCGAGATACAGTTACTTTTCTATTGAATGTCTTAGGTCTTGTGATGAACAGTTTACCTTTAATCTCTTTTAGAGTTTCACCGTACTTCTGATATTCACTCAGAGAAAATTTCTCATCTTCTCTACCTAATCTCATAGCATTGTTAGATATGTGACCATGTAAAGTATCAAATCTATATCCTATATCTAACTCATTCATCTCAGGTGAGAAATAACCTACTCTAAATCCTATCTCTGTCATATATGTAGCTATCTTTTCAGATATCCATGATTTACCTTGGTTAGTTCTTGCGTATAAAACAACAAGCTCATCACCTCTCTGAAAACCATTGATGTCTTTATCTAGCTCATCAAATCCTGTAGGTATAAACCACTCTGCTGTATTCTGAGTAACATCTGTGGTATGCTGTAGTCGTGTATCAAAGTCCTCTAATAACTCAACAGAGGCTACACTACTATCAATCTCAACTCTCTGCAAGGCTTGTTTGAGATAGTCTATAGCCTCAAGATTTCCTTTTTTGTCTGCTATCTCTTTTGACTTTTCATATATCTGGCTGACTTCGGAAGACACCAATTCTTCTCGTAATCTGTCAACGATATATTCGTCTGGCTCATCTACTTCAAAGTATTCTAGGTAGTCAAATCGCTCAATAAGAGTAGCACTATCAGGCAATGCTTTATACTGCTTATAGTGGTCTACAATATAATCAAAGACTTCTGCATAGTCTCCGAACATCTCTCTTGTGAGGTTGTTGTCCTCTATAAATGAGTAATCTTTTCCCTCAACAATTCTGCTAATAGCTTGTAGTTGTGCTATCATACTCCCCTAAACCCCTTATTTTTAAATTCAATTATCTCAGAATTATTCCATATTCTATCTGCAAGTCTTGGTCCTAACTCTTGTTTAGCTAATCCAACTTCAGGCAAATTTGTAGTGATTATAGTAGGCAATCCTGCAAACAGTCGTTTTTCAAGTATTGCATAGATTATATTATAGTCATACTGTGACATAGGTACTGCACCTAAATCATCAATGATTGCTAATCTTGTTTTGCACAATCTATGATACATTATCTGACTATCTTTATTACTACCAAACTGTTTCATCTCTACAAGAAATGGAACAGACTGACAAAATACACAGTAATCATAGTTGTCAACTGTAACTAATGTCTCCTCAATATTATTGAGCTTACCTTTTTTAGACTCTACATAAGTCAGCATCAGCTTTACTGCCCATGATGTTTTACCATTGCCAAGATTGTCACTGCACAGCACAAGATTGTTTAAACTGCTACTTAAAAAGCCGTTTATATCTGCTCGTATTTCTGACAATCTTTTGAATGCCTGCTTATCATCAAGAGGTTTTAAACTATCTTCTATCCATTGATACTTAGGTAAATAGCTGTTCTCCAATATAAACTGCTCTGTTACATCAAGATTTTGTAATTTCTCTTTATTCCACATCAATACCATTCCTCACTATCATCTTCTGCTAATCGCTTTCGCATATATTCTGGATCAGACATCACTACATTTCCTTGATTTCCCTCTTTATGGTTGTTTGACTTCTGTTGTGTAGACTGTAAAGGATAAAATACATACTGCTTTTTATCTAAACTTTGCTGAATGATATCTATTGGGTCATACCCATCTTTTACAAGCTCATCTAATCGCACTAATTTATGTTTCCATGCTTTTGTAGTTTTAACTCGCTTACATAAGTTATCTTTATTATCTGGCACAGCACTAACAAACTCAAAATATTCAACTAATAAATCTTTGACGGTGTAAGAATAATTCTTTTCTGAATATTCAGTGTCAATAATATCTAAACACTCATCTCTGAATTTGTCTTTAGGAGATTTCTTTTCTGCTTTCTTTTGTTCAGCTATATCTTTTCCACTCTCTAAATCATCTTTGAGTTTTTCTTTTGAGAAATTCCTTGGATGTTTTTTAGAAGAAGCACCGTCTCCGGTGCCTTTTTTATTATTCTTTATATTTGTTATATCTTTATTTATTTGTGCGCTAAAATCTTGTTCTTGATTTTCTACTTGTTGATTTTCAACAGGTAGCCCAACATCAGTAGGAGTCTCATATAGCGTATAATCCCAATCAATAATTCTACCATTCTCATATACTCGTTCTCTTACTAAATATCCATTATTGACAAGCTCTTTTATAGCTCCTCGTACTGCCGTCTCTCCTTCACTGACAATAGCAACTAATCCTGCTACAGAATAATCCCAATCATCTGGAAGTGATAGCATTAAAGACATAAGACCTTTTGCTTTTAACGATAATGATTTATCCCTTAAATGATGATTACTCATAATAGTATAGTTTGAAGTTTTTTCTACCCGTATTACCCCCATTATTTATCTCCTCTCTTTGAGTAATAAAAAAGCTCGATACAGAGATAACGGCACTATCTCGTATCAAGCTCTTCGCCAGTATAATGTTCACCCACTCGCTGTCAGTCAACGTGTGCCGTACATTAACTGGCGATTTCAGTTTAACACATTTTTCATTAGGGAGCTACCCTTAAATGTGCGCTGAGTCTTGCGACTAAACATAATATAACATATTCACTTTTACTTGTAAATAGAAAAAGCGAGGGACATTTGTCTCTCGCTTTTTCAGCAAACAACACACACATGAAAGAAGTAAGAACACGATTTGTTCTTTACAATACATACTATAACATGTTTACAAAACAGTGTAAACAGGATTATCTGAATGTCTTGAGTATCTCCTGCATCTGATTATCGACTTCGTTATTTACTGAGTCAAAAAGAGCTTTATACTCTTTTTCCATATCAACATCTGTTTCAGGCAATGCTCTTTCTTCTGATAATTCTATTGTATAATAGTTATCTTTAATCTTGATTGCACACCTTGATGTTGCCGTGATTTTTGTGGTCTTTCCTTTAACTTCATACTTAGCCATTTTTAGCCCTCCTTAAAGTTTAAATATTATGTGTCTTATTATTTTTAATATTACTAGGAGCAAAAAGTAGAGAAATATTAATAAAATCTCTACCAATAATGTAAACAACACACCTAATAAAAATTGATTCATTTACAAATCATACTCCCTTTGTTTTGCTGATTCTAAGCTCAACAACCACTTTATCAGTCTGACAAGTTGCCATCTTCTTCTGTAAATCTGCTGAAATAGTTTCGTGATACATAGCGGATTCAAGAGCATCCATATCTACATATTCTTTTGTCTTGACTATTCCATCAGCTACATTATTAGACTTCAAAAACTCAATGAGTTTATCCTCATCAAAATCTTTATGATGTTTCTCAATAAGTTTTGCAGTGCCTAAATCTGTAGCGTACTCTGTAAGCTTGTTTTCTGTCATCAGAGCCTTAATCTGTGTGTTCTCTGCACTTGCCGCCTTTTTAAAATCCGCTTCATTCTGCTTATTGATGATATAACTTTCAATAAGAGCTTTTAAAGCTGAAGGAGGCACTAAATTTTGAGATTTGGCACCATCTAAAAAGTTCGTTCTTGACATAAGTTACTCCTTTCTTTTTCTTGATTGTCCCATTATTCCGTTTCTTCCGTGTATAATGGCAGTTTTAAATTCAATAAACTTCCAGATATCTGATGTGTCCCAATATCTAGTCTGTCTATTTCCTTCTTGAATGTACTCTGGCAAAAGAGCGGCTAAATCATTATCTGGATTTTCTCTCTTCCATTTGTACCAGTTATTGATTGTCTGTACTGACGAATCAATACGCATGGCAAGTTCTTCAATTTTGATATATCCTTCCATATTACCTCCTCTATACATATTTCCAATATGATTTATGTGCAACTAAATGTTCCGTATCATTTAGTATTGCTCGTATTGTTTGTCTACGAATACCTGTATCTCTTTGTGCTTCACTTACTGACTCATATATTTTAATTACACAACCACATTCATCTAGTCTCGCAATAGATTTTCCTTGCTTTTTTGTTACGGTGCTACGAATTTTATCTTTAATAGTATCAGGACATCCTCGTCTACTATTAGATGCTCGAATTTTATCTGGTCGTGAACCATAAGTATTGTTATATAATGCAGTACACCATTCAAGATTATCTACGCAGTTATTCGCCTTATTCTCATCTTTATGATTAACTTGTGGTAGATTATCAGGATTAGGAATAAATGCTATAGCAACAAGTCTGTGTACCCTAAAAGATTTGTATTTGCCACTGACTTTTAAACCTACACTTCTATATCCATTTACATTATGCTGTGGTATAATCTTTTCGCCATTACATATTCTACCTAGATTAGATACACAATAACCTGGTGCAATTTCTATCTTCTTCCACTTCTCTTCCATAGTTCACCTCAATAAATATTCTGCAATATCTCTACTACTCATTACTTTACCTGATGAATCGACTATCTGGTCACTCATTTCACCCTTACGTTTCACAAGTTCCCATATTCGTTCATCTATGGTAGACTTACACATAATGTTATAAATAGTAATATTGTTTGTTTGTCCTATACGGTGGCATCTATCAACTGCCTGTTCATATAAAGCTCTACTCCAAGGATGGTCTAAGAAAATAACTACAGTTCCTGCTGTCAGCGTTAAACCTGTTCCAGCCGCACCGATTGTTCCTACTAAAATCTCTGCTCTATGGTCTTGGAATGCTTCTACATTTATCTTGCGCTGAAAATCTGATGTCTCACCAGTTACAGTTACATAAGTGTAGTTGCCGTGTATTCTATTACATATCTCAGCTACTATCTGTGACCAGTTACTGAATATGACTATCTGTTGACCATTTTCTCTAGCATCTGCAATGAGTTCCATCATTCTGTCGAGCTTTGCTGATTCTTGTATCTGACTAGAAAGAATACCAGTATAGCCAGTAGCTTGTCTGAGTCGTATCATCTCTGCAAGAGGATTGGGTGCAACAGAAATCATATCTATATTAGATTTAATCTCTGCTTTAATCTCTTTATAGATAACAGACTGTTTGGCTGTCATATCTACATAGTCATCAATATATGTTTTTTCTGGCAAATCTAAAACATTTTTCTTTAATCGCCTTAACATTATAGATTGCAACTGTTCTTCAAGCTCATCTAAATGTTTGTAGCCAACTATCTGATATCCCCCATATCCACCATATATCGCATAATAGTTTTTAAAAGAATAAAATGCGTGTTTTTCAAAACCAAGCCATCTAAGAATGATGTATAAATCAAGTGGTGAGTTCATAAGAGGAGTACCTGTAAGAGCAATTCTTACATCTGCATCTAACTTGATGAAGCCTTTACCTTGTTGACTGCTAGGATTCTTCATCTTATGTACTTCATCAGCCGCTATCATATTTATCTTGCACTCACTCTCAGAGTGTAGCCATTTAACAATCCAGGCTGTTATATCATCATCTCTCAGAGTTTCTACATTAGTTATAATAAAGTAGCTATCAATTTCATCCAGGCGCATTAAATCGTCTAATTTATCTTTTGTACTTCCTATATAGACTTCACCTGTTCTTTTTCTAACTCTCTGTCCTAATATGTATGCTGTCTCATTAGAATGTTTTGCTATCTCATTCTGCCAATTCCATTTAAGACCATTGACACCACATATGATAAGACAATGTGAATAATTGAAAAACTGCTTTTTAGCCACTGCAATATCAATTACTTGCTTAGTCTTTCCTAATCCCTGCTCATCTCCAAGTAACCATCTTTCGTGCATCATGCCATACTTAAAACCCTCTAACTGATGTTTAAAGCAATCAGTTTTAAATTTGTAGTCATCAAGACTAAAATCTAATGAAGGATTAAGTTCTACATATCTGCCACTTACATCAAATGTGTGATTAGGAAATCTCTCAAAAAGATGAGGTAAATCTTCTATTCTTATCTCCCATTCTTTTGACCCTTTTATCCAGCTTCTATATCTCAATTCTTTAATAGTATCAATCACATCTTGATTGAAAGGGAAAGAGAGATACGCTGAATAATCGTCGGGCATAAATTTGCTTTTTCTTATTTTTACTGTAATCATTTCTAATATCTCACTTTCTGCTAAACATTCTATAACATATTTAAGTGCTTGTCAATACTGCAATAGAAAGAGCCTACTAAAATAGTAGGCTCTTTAAGTATACATTTAAGTATACATTATTAAAGTTGATTTACTGCATCCTGCATCATGTGTTTAAATCTGTCAATGTCAGTATGCTCATGTCCGCTATAACCTCTTTCTCTGGAGTAGTCTCTGTCATAGCTTCTTCCTGAGTAATCATAGCTTCTGTCGTAGCTATCACGACTTCTTCCTCTCCTATTTCCTTCGTTATATCTGCCGTCACTATCTCCGTCTCTTCCTCTTCTAGCTCCACTGTAGTCGGGAAAGTCATACCCGTACTGTTCTATCATTTCATTACCGAGCATTACTTTGTCAAGATTCTTGATGGAGTGTGTCAGTTTGTCTATAACATCAAGGTCATTAAGATTGATTTCTTCTTTCTTAGCTACCTTTTCAAGTCACAATCAGTAGCGGCACAAATTGCCCTTACTACACAGTCGCCAATATTCTTTTTATCGGGGTTTGGGTTAAAATTTATGCACGACATACATAAATTGTAAAAAAAGAAAGAGCCATCCACGAGTTCGTGAATGGCTCAAATAGAGTTCATTTATTTAGATGTTTAAATAACTGTTCCTGAGATTTACTCAATATTCTTTTAAGCTGAGATACAGATATGTCAAATTCCTCAGCCAAAGGCTCGTAACAAATCTCATCTAACAGTCTGCGTTTAAGAATTTGTCTTGCTCTTTCACCACGGACATACCTATCTATAGCGTCTGCAATTTCATAGTTGTCCATATCGTCAAGCATCATCTTCTACGCTTACCGCCTCTTCTGCGTTTGTAACTATTTTTCCTCACTCTCGCCATAGTTGAAATCTCCCATCATATCGTTGCCAATATAGTTTGCATTTCCACTATCATTCTCTACGGTAACTGTGTCATACTCTTCAACGGGCAAACTTATATACCACAGAAATCCTGCAATAGTTGTTGCCCATAAAACTAAAACCACTACTAAGACTATTATAAGCCTTTTAATAATGATTGAGAAGTGGGTCATAATACCCTCTAAAACGAAATAAGATACAGGTCCCTTTTCTTCCATAGTTCAACCTTTCTTTAATAATTCGTTCACCCTAGCTTGTACCATAGCAGGGTTATAACCTGCGGCTCTTAGACGCTGTTTTCTTTCAGCACCAGTTCCCCACTTTCCCGCAATTACTTCTTTAGCTATCTTATCAATCATCATTGTATCAGAATTTATACTCGTTTCTACAGGAACTTCATCTTTAACTACAACAGCAACATGAGATCCTGGTTTTAAGAGTATATCTCCTCTTCTTAATTTATCTGTATGCGCTGTGTATGCTGGTGTAGAAAATACATCAACTCCACCCATCTGAATTAGAAGCTGTCTGAGATTTCTTGTGTTAGCACAGTTCCCACTGAGAACTAACACACTTTCAGGAACTCCTGCATACATACAAGCTACAGAAACAAGTGCAGAACAATCTGTCTCACAAGGCACATCTACTTTAGATATGTTATAGTTGTGCTTTCTTGCTTCTCTTAATAGAGTATTTCTCTGATTCTGGTCATAGCCAATCTTATCATTCTTAGACGCCATTTCCATAGCATCAGCTAATCTGTTAGCCCTATTCTTATCTCTAAATCTGATAACATAAGACCACGGCTTGTTATACCAGCTTCTTGTGCAGACTTCTTTACCTGTTTGGTCACCTGCTTGTCCATTCTTAATATTTCTATTTTCATCCAAAGATGCGTGGGCTATGATTACGCTCATTCTTCTTTTTCCTCTTCTTCGTCATCAGCGTACTCATCAAAATCACCAAAGAAGATGTTGTCATGCTGTACTGCCTTACTGTCTACCCATGCTTCACAGAAAGCATAAATAGCGGCAGATGCAATACCACAAACAGTACCTATAACAATTACTGTCTGATTGCTTGTGGCAATACCTGAAATAGATGTTGCGATTGATGCTAACATAGCGGCTACACAAATCCAAAACTTACGACTCGTCAGTTTCTCCATAGTTATCTCCTCTCTGCAATTTATATTTTTTAATGATGGCGCATAATAAAAGCTCTCCACCAAAAGCTCCATATAAAGCAACAGTTAAAGTGTCATGCGAAACATCGGTGATAATAGAGAATATAAACTCAAATATAGAATAGATGATAAGTACACTAAAAGAAAAGATTATGTATTTATCCAGTCCTGATAGCTTTTTGTATTTCCTCGTACTTTTTTGCTTCAACTTCTCTATCCCGCTTGACGGCTTCTTCTTTAGAAACTTTGGTAAGTTTATTGACATCTTCATATCTCCTCTTGCACTCACCATTTCCACCTAGTTTTGCATATGGCACATAAAGACTATCTAATGTAGCTAGTTCTTCATATGTCACTGAGTCCCGCTCAACTATCTTATCTGTAAATCGAATAATTGTGTTATGTATCATGCCTACATTTGCCTGTGCTATACATTCTTGTTTTTCAACCATCTTCTCGATACTGTCAGCAAATCTATTGTCGTTCTCCACAAGTTTTTCGATGGCTTTTTGTATTTCTTGCCAATCTTTTTTGTGTCCTTCTTCTATTCTTAAAATAGCCTCTCTGTTCACATCACAATACTCAGATTTCCATTTAGTATTTACTTCTGTAAGATGGTCTTTCAGCTCTTTGCGCAAACTATCGGCACTATCTTTTTTGGCATCCTCTTTCTGCTTATCTTTTCTGCTGATAAAGAATTGGATAATGCCGCTTCCTACAATAACACCTGCGAATGTGATTGCTGTTTGAATAAGTGCCGAGCTGTCTAACATGTGTCTTACCTCTTCTCTATTTGTGTTTACATTATAGCATAATAGGACTGTTAGTTAAATAATATCTAACAGTCCTATGATTTGTTAATTATTCAGCTTCTGTCCAGGTGTTGGCTACATTAGGTTCCCATGTGTTTGCATCAATATTAGAAATCCAATGTTTGTTGTTATGTGAAACTTTATCACCTTTATTGTAAGCATCATGTGCTCCTGTAGGCTGTTTCCATTCAGGCCATTCAACACTTGGATCGCTCACTTCTACCCACAAAGAAACAGAAACGTCAGGTGTCCAATCTTCCTGAGAAGTGTGAGGCTGCAAGCACTTATACAGTTTGCCTTGATATTGTACCCTATCATCTTTTGAGTAGCTCACACCTTCACCACTCCACATAGGGAATAACTCTGGCGCATCCTTAGCATCTTCATCAGGAAGATACTTACTGGCTTCTTCAATGTAAGGTCTTAGCTCTCTTGCTCTCTGTACATAGTCCATAATTATTCCTCCTCTCCGAATAGTATCTTGAGTGCCTCAGTCTTATTATCAGCGTCCTGTCCAATCTCATCGATATATTCCAGGTCTGAGGATGGTCTGTAAGGGGTAAACATTGTAATAATTCCATCACTCACATTGACCTTGTAACAACAAATCTTTGCTATTGACCACTCCTTGAATGGAAATAAATCGGCGGTTTCATCAACATAAAGAGGCGTTAATGAAGTATCTGTTGTGATGTCAACCGCTCTTACTTTGCTTTCATTATCTACATAAAGTATCATGCTTTACCTCCTTACTCTAACCAGAGCTCATAAACTTCGCCTTTTCTTGCAGTGCTATTGATTGATGAAATACTAAAATACTCATTTTCATTAAGGCTTGAAACATCTAATCCGCTACCCTTGTTATTACTAGAATAGATATATGCAACAGGCGATACTAAAGACTTAGATGTTTTGAAGTAATATGCAATATCTTCATTACCAGATAATCCGTCATTGATAAATCTGAATAAACTATAAGGTGTAAAATCTATTGCTGTCTTTAATCCAAAACCATCTGCCTTATTAGTTTCTGATGGACCAACATAAAGTGAATTAGGTGTTTTGTGAGCATTTTCAGAGAATTGGGTATTAGTTGGCGGTGTCCATCCATTTCCGGTAGTTAGTTTTTCAAACTCTACTAATTCAACCCCATGGTCATACAACCACTTCTTTGTTGTGCCCTCTTCAAACTCTTTTTCGGAGTAGTCTTTACCATATATTTGAATTTCTATAATCCATGGTGTTATTGCATCGGCTCCTGTTGCATCAGAATAAGTGAATTTCAACCTATAATACTGATAAGGGTTATTAGTTATGAGACTTTGAAAATATGTGTACACGGTACTTGTACCAGCTATTGTATAAGATAATTCATCTGTAATATCTTTCCATATATTATCATCATTACTACCTTGGAAAATAGACTTATAGGCATGACTTGTGTTAGAGGCTGCTGTCAACGTTAATTTGATAAATTTAGCATCAACTTGGTTATCAAACTTATATTTCAGCCATTCATCAGTAACAGTATGCTCGTAAGTGTACCAACCATTTGATGTAGAAAAGTTTTTATTAAACGAATAATAAGCTGGATAAGTTTCGTGATTTGCTGACGCTTCACCACTCGGTAAAGTGTTGGAAATCATTGGTGGTACAAGGTCTGTTAATTCTCTTCCGTAGAATTGGAGAATGTTTACATGAGGCAAATCCTCACTTGTGGCACGAATAATAAGGCAATAATGGAGATAATAGTTGTTATTATCTAAATCAAAATACTGAATACCAGTTCCGGAAGGGCTAAACAATCCTAGTCTTGTATAAGCGCCTTCATCGTTATAACCTTGTATTTCTATGCTTGTAGGTCTGCCGTTATCAGAGCGATATTTTATTCGCTTTGCACAAGTCGGATTTGTTGGATGCCAATACAAGATTGCATTAACGCCTTGCCCCACATTAGGTACCCAAGATGTACTATCATTTCCATCAAATGCTTTATAAGGTTCTTGACCTGTATAATTTGAACTGGCATTAGCTGTTCCATACGGTGCAGTATTAGCGGTCATAACAGGGACGTTGCCTTTTGGTGCCCATGCGTAGAATTGGAGGAATTTAATACAGAATCCTCCATAATTAGCTCTATATGTTGTTCCGCTAACCATCTTTAAACGCCAATACGAATAAGAACCATCTATTGTTATTTGTGGCTTTTCTGAGATATAACCGCTACCAGTATGTGAATACACTTCACTAGCATCAATCCAGTCATCAGCATTTCCGGTATTGGACGCCTGCACTTTATATGTTATTGCTGTACCAGTATTATTGTGCATGTAGAATTTCCCAATTTCTTTAATAGAAACAGGAGTGTCAAACTTATAGCCAATATAACAATTTGCTGCGGTATCGCTAGTTGTTGGATACCACATGTCGTCAGACTGACTAAAAGCTCTCCATGCAGGATATTGTTCAGTTGAAGCTATCGCCTGTCCATAAGGAGCGGTATTAGAAGTCATCTTAGGAACTTGTCCTACTAATGCCCACTCACCATAGAAATACTTATCAACTTCGTCCATGACAGCCTTTAATGTTGCATTAGCATAACAAGTGTCTAAAGCATAGTCGGAGAGATTTATCCACTTTGCACAAATGTCATTCTCAATGACTTTTTCAAGATTAGGTGTAACATTACTGAAAGAGGACAGATAGTCTACACAGGCATGCTCTAACATCAACTCTCTAACAGCCTTTTCATCCTCTAACAACTCATCAAGAGTGTCATAGTCTGTTGAATCCAACTGGCTTGCAGTATCTACCCAAGTAGTCCAAGCAAACCCATAAGAAAGAACAGCACTAACATCCTGAACCTCAACAGTTGTTGTAAATACTGTTCCTTGAATTGTTCCACTTATTGTCCATGTTCCAACATCTAATCCCTTGAACTCCACTGTATAAGGTGATGTTGAAGGACAAACTTTTGTGTAAGTTTTGGTATTATTGGTACAAGTAATGGTAGCTCCAGCAAATTGAGGGGCACAAGTAACAATTACTTTATTACCACTTCCACCAGCTAACACTGCTTTAAATGCGTTTCCCATATTACACCTCACTTATTCTACAAGATACTGTTCTTGCCGTTGTTACTGCATCAAAAGTAAGTGTAACCTTACCACTTACTGATGTGTCAATAGCGGTATAATTAGAGCCATCAGAACAGAAAAAATCTACAAGATTATTTCCTGTAGTAGGCACATTGAACTCCACTGATGTAGCATTAGCTGCCAATGGTTTTGTAGTTACTGCACCATCTTTTCTGTCTATATAATCTTTTATTAGTGTTACTACCTGAGTAATAGTTTTCATCTTATCTCCTTTCCTCAGCTTAGTAATGTCTGTATATCTGAATACTGAGTATCTGTAACCATTCCAATTTCTTCGGCAGAGATACGAACCCACTCATATGTAGTAGAAGTTCCATCAATTACTTCCTGACACTCATAGATACCACCCTTTGTATATGTTCCAGTTGTACCTACAAATAATCTCTGCTTGCCCTCACCTACATAGTCAACACTAGGAGAAGGCATAGTATCTGTAACTATCAATCTCTTAACTACCTTGATTGTATTGTTTGTAATATCAATACCATCACCAGCAGTAAGTTTATCCTGCTTATCTGCTAAGAGTGCTGTTAAATTTGTGGTAGTAGTATAATCGGCAAGAGCAGTGGCGAGTTCATCATCTGTTACATAACCACTTAAATCAATCTCTGTATCGCCGATAAGTTCCCATCCAGCAGATGTTCCATCTGTATTGATATATTCATCTCTTACATTTAATGTACTTGTGCCAACAGTCTTAGGTACAAGATAGATTGTATTAGTAGAAATGTCAGTAGTAGGAAGTTGATTAACTACTGCAAATCTACTATTCTTTACCGCACTAATAATATTATCTACCTCGGTCTTAGAATATGTGTCAGATTTAAGGTAGTAATTAAGAAGGTCATTAACTGCCTTATCAATTACTGTAAGAGCAATAACCTTATTAGGATCAGGACTAACACTTGTACCATTTACTGTAATGCCTTCTATAACATTCTTTTGCGCATTAGATTCAATGCCACCAAGTTTCTGTTTTTCAGAAGTGGTGTAATCTTCTGTTGAAAGGCCCTTGCCAGTCTCTTTATCTACCTTATTTGCAAGTGTGCTAGAATTTACCCATCTGCCTGCAGTCGCATCCCAGACAATAATCTGTCCATCTGTAAGAGTGCTTACATTAACATCTTTCAGGTCTACAAGATTGGTGTCTACTGTCTGACCAGAAGCATTTTCCCACTTTCCAGTACTCTGATTGTATTTAAGAATCTGACCATCTTGTGGAGTATTGATGTTCATATCAGCAATCTGGTCGACATCAAGAGTGATTACTCCTGCATCTTCTGTTGTGTTATCATCATAGGTAATGATGAGGTGATTAGAAGAATCAAAAGCAACTGACTTGATACCAAGTCCAGTATCGCCCTTTTCTCCATCTACACCATCCATTACATCTATCGAGTCTGTCTGAACAGTACCGTTGTCGAGTGTCCACTTAAATGTAACTGTATGACCTACAACAGTTGTTCCCACAGTAATGTCAGTGATAGAATCAATAACACAGTTTTTACCCTTGATTGCTCCACCACCTACTACTACTTCATTGGTGTACGTCTTTGAGGCTGCAAGTGCTTTCTTGACAGCCTGCATGATTAACTGATTGGTGTTCATTTAACTGTCCTCCTTACTCACCCCAATTCCATGTACCATCTGATTTCAGAAATGCCATTTCACCGGCAGTGGTAAATGCTGAACTCATAAAGTCCATAGTGTATCCTGTAGGATATCCAACAATATCTTTTGTTGACATTCCATCAGTTACCTCGGACCGCTCATCAGCCTCAAGCTCAACCTTAGCTGTCATGTCAGAATCATTTAAAACATAGCCTGCACAACGTACCATTTTAATTACCTCTCTTTCTTTTAGAATATCATATATGGGTTAACTTAACAATGTTTGGATTGCAGAATATTCTGCATCTGTAATACCTTCAAATTTAATCAATCCTGTACCTGCAATACTTATTGTATCACCATCTGGCATAACGATACCAGGTGTAGTTGTTGTCGCAATAGTGATACCTACAATAGCGGCTGCCTGTTGTGCCCAATACTTTGCATTATTCTCATAAGTTTCATCTGTACTTGGTACAGGCTGACCATTTCTTGTTCCTTCTGCCCATGCTTCTGAATCTGTTGCACTTGTTGCCGCATTATTAGCTGATGTTGAAGCTGCCTGCGCACTTGCAGCCGCCGCTTGTGCTTGTGCTGTGATGTCAGCTAAATATTGAGGTTGAAGTTTAGCCTCTGTAATAGAGCCATTAACTATTTCTGCGGTAATAGTTTTATCTCCTGTCTGAGGATTCACAGTGACAGTGAAGTTGATTTCTGAGGAATCTACAAAATCATAAACCTTGATGAGTGTAGAAATATCACAGGTGTATTGTGTGCCGTCTGATGTTTCCATTGTGATAACACCCTGTGGTGACATTGAAAAATTAACTGGTATCTTCTCAACATTCAAGTCAACATTAAGAGTATTACCATTATTGTAAGTAAATACAAATACACCAGTAGTTGAGTTATATGTAACATTTCTTAAAGATGCTAACAAATCTGACTGATTAGCTTTTGTTGTGTCAAACTCTACTACTCTACCATCAATAACATAGATTGCATTATCCATTTTATTGAGGTTGACATCATTTATGGGAGTACTAATAGAAGGTTCATTCTCCCAATTTATTCTTGACGGATACGCTCTATTCATTTATTAGCCCTCCCATTCTTTATAACCATAGTCTTTAACTTCTTTATTGTATTCATCTCCTTCAGATTCAAATGTATCTATGAGGGATTGAATGCCTTTAAGTGTTCGGTGAAATACGAAGGTTTCAGCGCCACCAGTTTTTGTAAGTGTGCCAACTCTATCACCACATTCTATCCATGGCATACCAATACATTTCAAAACACATGGCACATAATTCATATTGCTAATTCTTAGCCACATATTTTCTAGCATTGATAAAACTTCTGGCATACCATCATAGTCATATTCCATCTTATCATTACAATAGAATATATTATCCTCTATAAGGTATGAATTTTTAAAATCTGCATCGCCTACATATTCCCACTCTACTACGCTCTTAGTTTGATTGGATGTGATATTTTTCAATATCTGTATTCTGCCAAATCTCTGCACTTCATAATCTTCCTGAATGAATGATTGATACTGTGACATATTGATAGTCTGATTAGAGCCCAATCTAGGGTATAAATCATCAGCAGGGTATAAATCATCTCTGGGATAAAGACCAGACTTATTGCAATACACAAACTCAGGTTTACCTGTATATCTGTTTAATCTATAAAAACAACCGTTCACTTCAAGTAATGAACGAACAACATCTCTGCCTGTTATAGATGAATCACAGGCGAAAATTTCTTTGGTGTCATAGTTATAATAAACCAATCTAGTGTGACCATTAGATAAGTCTGGAGCAGAATCAACCTCACAAATATCTATGGTTATATTAGCACTATCTGAATCTCCTACAACATATACACCTGTATCTGAAGGCCCAATATATACCAATCTTATTGCTATAAATATTGTGAGTTCCGTGCAGTTAGGTGACACCATAAAATAGTCACCAGGGTCAACACAATATTTATTGCCTGTATCTTCACTAATTAGAATATTACCTGTAATGAGTCCTCTATTTAAGGAGTCAAAATAATTAGTTCTGGCTACATATGGTTTAAGATACTCCATATCTTTTAGCAAATTGATGTTGACTACATATAACTTGCTTGGATTGATTGATGATACCGTATACTTTGTGTATTTAATATTACCAGCTCTTGCGGTTAATGAATCAGTCCAAGATACTGAAATATCTGAGGTTATTGGTATATAATTGGCATGTAAATACTCGTTATGACTAACAACCGTTTCAGTGTAATTATTTTTACTATCCAATCCTAAACTTAGCACATAATTAAAGTAGGTGCTGAAAATTTGTCTGGCATACTCTAGACCAGAGGTACTTTTTGCTGTATCACTATCCATACCGAACATATACTGAGTATACCAATCTGCGGCATTCTGTTCTAATAAGGTTAATTTATCATATGCAGTTATTTCCTGTTTAAGTATGTCATTTGTATAATTCTTTTTAATACTTGTAACAGTAAATACTCCAAGAGGAATATCGGCATCGTATGAATTTACATATGCTTGAAGTGATGTGCCATTATACTCAATACAATCAGCAACATCATATTCAGGCACTTCTTCATCTTCACTGTCTACAAAGTTAATTTGCACATTTTTAAATTCAGCAGTATATCCTATTCTCTGTGAGCTGTCTGTAAAATAATTACCGTTAGAATCTAAAAATTGCTGATATGGATGAAATGGAGTATCTAGTGTTGTTGCTCCGGCATTAACATATTCTTCCACATATTCATCACCAAATTGAGCAAAGTATTTAACAAAGTTTACAGGCACAACATAACTTACCTTAACAAAGTCGGTTTGAGCCTCAGAGAAAGAACAAACATAATTGTGCTCAGCAGAAAATTGGGCATCATTCCACCTCTGATAGAATCTCTGTGTTTCCGATACATTTGATTTATAAAGTCTAACATTAGGAAAGAATAAAATTTTAGCAGGAGTAACATCAGCAAAAGATACATTTGTTATCTTAAACTCATAAGTAATTTTTACAAATTTATATAAATCCCTATAATATAGGCCTGCCGATACACTAAGCGTAAATCTTAATTGTGTCGCAGGATAATGAGGATTAGATAAAGCGGCATTACTCCATGTTAGTGTTAGTGTGTTACCAGGATGAGGTAAATATTCACTTGAACCATATGGATCGTATAAATTAGGTCGTTTCATAACAATATGAGTAAAATACTTGGTACTTTTATTTAATCCTATGTATGGCTTAATTTCTAGCTCTCTAAAATCGTGATAATCGTCTGTTACTGTAAACTGACAATAGGCTGCTTCACATAGACCAAATTTAATGTTTTCTTCTGAGCACAGACTTTCATTAAGACTGAACGATTCTGAGAGTATTTGGTCGTTAGAAAGTTTAAAATAATCAGATGCCTCAGAATAAGGAACATAAGGTTTAGGAAATACAGATGAATCATCGTCATATGTTACCATCATATTTGAAAAAGATACATCACCATATGAAAATACTCCAGTCTCATCAATAGGAATTTGGAATCCAATACCTCCGTCAGCAACATATTGCGCTGTAGGCAAATACATAGTAATTTGTGTTTGAGCAGTAGTTATGTCTGAAATAGCGACTTTTTGTTTAAAACTACCACCACCACCTTGTCCGTTATATAAAGCAAAACTAAACTCTACATTATTTACTGTGCCACTAAAATTACTAATATAAGCCAAAAATGAAACGCACATATAGCCAAAATTGTGCATAATCGTCATGTCAGCACATTCCTGAAGTTCACTGGTGTCTTGGCCATCTTTATCTAACATATAAACAGTACGTCCATTACCAGGACTTATTGAACTGTATGTGTGTATAAATGTTGGCCAACAACTATAATAGTTTCTATCTTTATCAGGTGTGCCGTGTTCAACAGTCAACTCTTTAGGAGTAGAGTCTGTCAAAAATACAGTTTTTAACTCATCCGTTATATTCAGCATAATCAATATCCTATAAATTTAAGATGTGTAGTATCATACAACAGGTCATTATTATACATTCCAGTTACTGTAATATCTGGATCGGGCATATAACAATCTGCTGTGATATACTCATGTGTCTCAGGTAACCAGAAAGTTAATGATAACTTTCTTTCTGCCTCAACAGTAAAGCTATTTTCTATTGCCTCCATTATTTCGGCATGCACCGACTCTCTTAGAGGTCGTAAATCAAATTCTACGACATAAGAGAGATGTTCCAGTGCTTGCCTATGGAGTTTACCGTTGGCATCTCGGTAACTGTCAATATCAATGATTTTCTTTGATACCTTATAGCTTTTAAAGACTATAAAATTATTAAAGAATACATCATTGAATCCTATTTTTACTAAATATCCTTCGAATGCCATATCTTATCCCTCAAATGCACTTCTGCCAGTTGACTTGCGATATAACTGGTTCTGTGTCTTTACGGCTCTGAATACTTCTCTGCCGTCAATCTGAATTACAGTATCTCCACTGTCATTTCTATTATAACTTGTTGTGGTGATTGCATCAACGATTGCACTTGATAATGCGTTGGCTAATGATGAATAATCTTGTTCTGACTGAGTGCCACCAGATACAAAACTTGCTGTAGCAGGTAATACCTGTCCTTGAGCAATACTAGGAATCTTAACTGCGCTAAGTTTATTCATCTGACTTGTTAAGTCAAAGTTGAAGATATTACTCAGTCCAGCCATTGATGTCTGCATTTCTTCTGCCATGCTATTAACAATTTCGATTGCGTCCTGTTTGATTGTTGTGAGCTTGTCTAAGAATGTCTGACCAAAATCATTATTAACATCTGGCTCAGGAATTAGATTGTCCATAGCATCTGTCATAGCCGCATCTGTTTCCTTAGCTTCATCATCAATACCGATTGTCATACCTTCCATTAAGTATCCACCAATCTCTTTAAATACTTTTGAAGGTGAACCTATATCAAATATACTACGGGCAATATTAACAATGTTTGTACAACCTTCTCTTACTCTCTGATAAGCTCTGTTAAATCCATCAATGATACCATTTATCAAGCCTACAAGAAGATTGTAACCAGTATTTACAAGTGTTGATGCAGAAAGACCGGAACTGAAATAGGACTTAATAGAATTTACAACCCTATTAACTGTACTGCTCACAAGACTTATTGCATTTGTGATGCCTTGTAATATGCCTTGTAATACATACTGACCATATGGCTCCATTACTTTAGAAGGAGATGAGATGCCCATTCCCTGCTTGAATCCATCTATAAATGACTTTACAAAGTTTCCTACTGCCTCTACTATAAATACCATCAATCTTGCAGGTAATGAGAAAATGTAAAGTATGCCTTTAAGTATGTTTATACCCAATTCCATCCAGTCAACATTGGCGATAAATACTTTTAGCTTGTTTTTCCACTCCTCAAATTTTGCAGGAGCATTGGCGATAACTTCTCCAAACTTTACGCCAAGATTATGTCCAAAGTCTTTGACTTTATCAAGTACCAAGCTAAAGAACGCCTCGAACTTCTCAGGAATCTTACCTATTGCATCACCAAATTCATTGACCTTCTTAGCAAATTCTTCAGGCATAGTCTGAATAGCTATTACAAAGTTTGCTACTATAGCCACTATTGCCGCAACTACACCAGCTACAAGAGCAGGCGCACCTAACAGAATTGCTCCTATTGCTGTAATAGCTATTCCAAGTAACATAGCGGCTTCATTGCCTGCGCTAAATCCATTTACCATCATATCTGAGAAATTAGTGATTGCTAAAATTGCACCGCCTACAACAGCACCTATTCCAGCTATTGTATTTGTAATGGTTAAGAGTTTAGGATTTACTGTATCAAGATTAGCAAGAAGTCCTTTAAATTTATCTACTAATCCAAATATTCCGCCATTAGATGTGTTTACTGCTTCACCGTTAAGTTTAGCTACACTCTGAGCTATTTCATTGACTTTCTTAGTCATTGCACCTTGCATAAATACATTCTGTATTGTCATAAATCCAGTAATAACTGGCATGATGACTTTAGCTAAAAGATGTAGTACTCCTTTTAGGGCTACAAACTCTACTATAAGTCTTTCTAATTTATTTGCCAATTTTTCTGGGTCTGCCTTATCCACCCAATCTTTAAATCCTTGAACAATACTTGCAAATGTATCAGAGTTAGCAAAATCTTTAAACGCAAGACCTAAGTCTTTGATAATTTCTACAAGAACATCCCAGGCAAGTTCAAAGAATGATTCAAGAGCCTGTGAAAGGCTAGTCATTGTATTGCTGAAATTAGTCCAATCGCCTCCACCTATCTCTGCAAGTGCATCATTGAGCTTAGGGAATCCTTTTTCAATCAAGAACTTATAGAAAGGCAACAGAGTATTGTTCCACAAGTCTCCAACTGCGCCAGAAATCGCTGAAATAAGTGGCTCAATCTCTTTTAGCATATTCTTTATAGAAGATAAAAGTGGCTTAAAATTAAGCTCTTTTGCCCACTCTGCTGTGTTTCTAGCGCACTCAGCGATTGTATCTCCGATTATGCCTATAAGATTCTCAAAATTATTGATTATGCCAAGACCATTACTTCCACTCTGAAATGCTATTCTAACATTCTCAGCAATATTTCCTATTGCCTCGGCTACTTTACCGAGAATAGTCTCCATTTTAGGAAGAGCTTTCTCAATAAAGTCCTTGGTGAGTTTTAATGCTACCTGCTCATACAGAATCACAAATAAATCAACGACTTTCTGTACTGCAGGAACCAGCTTACTCTGCATAGCATCTGCAAGATGTGTCATAGCAGGCACAAAATCAAGATGTCTTGACCACTCTACTGTATAGTCAGCGGCATCTCTAAGACCCTGAGATAAAATAAGTACAATATCTCTAATAGATGCAAAGATTCTATATCCATTTCTTGCTGTATCCCATGCTTTTCTCAGATTTCTAGCAAGATTACCTACAATCTGACCCATATCAGCTATTACAAATAGGATATTTTCAAATATCTTTTGGGTTGCTGATTCTTCCCACACTTTCCAAAAATCTCTGGCAACAGATGCACCAAGAGCTTTTACTTCAAGCAGTCCATCTTTCCATGACTTGATTACATAAGCACCAACTTTATCCCATGCTTTCTTTAACGGGTCAAAAAGTTTTCTGAATATCTCTTTTACTTTATCAGCAAAATCTTTGGCTTTCTGAGACAGTTCAACAGGATCCCAAGCCATTCCACCTAAGTCTCCACCACCACTATCATCTTTTGTGTGAAGAACATTTAACTCATCAAAGCCAGCAAGTTCCTTTTTAGCTTTCTTTGCGCTCTTTCCTGTCTTATCAAGTGATGCGGCATAATCCATCTGAACTCTTGCGGCTTTATAGACAAGAGATTGACCAGTAAGGGCGGCGATAAATGATGCTACCTGATATGCTATCTCAGCTACAACTGCTGCTATTTTTTCAAGTGCAGGAGCCAATACAGATAATAACGGCTGAACTGCGGCAGTTATACCTGCTTTCATCTGATTCATAGATGTAACAATAGATGACATCTTTTCATTAACATCATCTACCTGCTGAGCCATAGACTCAAAGCCTTCACTAATAGCTTTTCTCAATCTTCTAAAAAGCATATAGATAGACCTTATACCTAGACCATAAGCCAACAGCTTTTTGATGAGTTGACCAAATGAGAGATTAAGGCCATTATTAGATTTAGTAAGACTCTTTGTTTCTTTGTTCAGCTTATTATGCCCAGATGCCGCGCTAGATATGGCTTTCTTTACAGCGTTTACACCGGGTATAAGTTTTAAATAGGCATTAAGAGCTTTTGTTGCCGATGATACAGCTTTCTTTCCGAAGTTATCAACTGCTGTAGATGCCTGATTTACTACAAAACCTAGCATCTTAATAGCTCTTAATTTATAGTAATACTGAGATGCTGACCTTTTTACTGCGGCCGCTTCTTTATTATATGACTGTATTGTTGCATTTATCTGTGCCTGCTCTTGTTTTGAGGCTTCTTCTGCGGCGTTTGCGGCCTCTTTAGCCGCCTTTTCTTTCTCTTTAAATACAGCCTCTTCATACTTTGTACGACTTGAGACACCAGTCTTTGCCTGGTCGGCTTCTAAACTCTCTCTAGCCTGACCAGATCCTGCATAGGTCATTTCCTGCTGTTTCTTTAATTCCGCATTTATTTCTTTCATACGGGCTTTTTTCTCAGCAAGATACTGATTGGTGAGCTGTTCTGAACTAGCAATATTTTTTAATTCGGCTTCTTCTTCTCGGAGTTTGTCTAAATGCTCCTCATCACTCTGCAATCTGTTCTTTGCAACCTGTAAATCATTAACGGCAGTTGCTCTGGATGCCTTGTCCGCAGCCAATACAGTGTTAGCTTTGCTTATTCTGTCATCATAGATTGCCTTTTGAGCTTTATATTCCTTCTCTAAATCTTTTAGTTTAGACTTTGAGCCTTTTTCAGATGGGTCAATAGCTTTTTGCTGTGCTTTGTATCTATCCTCTAGTTTTTTCTCAGCAGTTAGCGCCCTTGAACGTCTTTTATATGCGGCGTCAATCGATTTTCTTGACTCTTCCAAAAGCTGATTTATGTCTTTGATGTTTGCCTTTTCTTCCTGTATGCTCTTGTTAGTATCATCAATTTTAGACTGCACATCAGACAACGCTTTAACAGGAGTATCAAATCTCAAATTATTGAACTCCTGAATCATTGTACCTATATTTGATATCGTTCCGTTTAAAGTCTGCTCCATATCGGCAATACCTTTGAGTTTAAAGGTATCACCTTTGCCGCTTAGCTTACTTTCGTAGCGGTGAATATCTGAAAATGTTTTACTTACTTCCTGCTTTAACTCCTCTAAGTCACTAGAATCAACGGCTAGTTTTATCGGGATTTTTACTTCTTCATCCATAAGCTACTCCTTATTCCAGACACTCTTTAGCCACTCCTCAGCATCCAGCTCATCAATGGTCTTATGTCTCCAATTAAAGTATTGTGGGTTTTCATTACGATATTCTGTCTCCCACTTCTCTAATTTCTTACCTCGCATGGTTTTATCTCGTATGCTTACAACAGTAGATAAAACACACTCCCCTACTGACATATAGTATGACAGAAATGTCCACCAATGTATATAGGGTTCTGACCTTATTTCTTTACCTGCCACATGATTTATTGCTGAACAAATTAGTGCTGAATCATCCTCCCAATCAATGAGTTTTCTGGATTTCTTAGTTTGTGCTTCATACTCTCTACCGCCATTACAAAATTCAAACATTTTCTTAATAGCAGTTTCTAAATCAGGCATAGCTAAAACATCTTCTATTTCTTCCATGCCATCATAAAATATAATTAAAGCGGAGATTAAACGTTCTTGCTGTTCTAGCTCGGTATCCTCTAAAACAGAAAAGACATCCAATACCATACGATAGTCTCCATTTGCTCGTATGTGGTACGGGATGTCTTTAATCATTATCTCCGTAGGTAATTCATACATACACGGAGCTCCTTATTCTATTCTTAGTTGTGATACTTCTTTGTGTACTTGGAAGTCTTTGCTGATACCCTACGCTTCATCTTGCTAAACTCAGAATTGAGATTAGTTTCATAAAGTTTTGTAAGCGCATCAATGATATGCTCAAATCTGAACATTCCTTCAAAAGGATCGTACATTGAGCCACCATCACAACAAATCTCACTTACAGGAGCATCAAAGATGTAATCCATCTCTTTCTTCATTTTAGCATCAATTTCCTGAAGTTTCTCCTGTATAATCTCCTCTTTTTCATCTGTAAGTTCAGACTCATCATCTGGAAGACCTGAAAGAATTTCACCAACCTCTTCCATATTTTTTGTAAGTCTCTCATAAGCGGATGAGAGTCGAGAAGATATACCTAAATCACTTGTGTTAAGTTCAAGAATTTTGCTGGAGTCTCCGTTAATTCTGAACCTCTTCTTCTTGATTGCAGAGAGATTGATGTCCTGAATATCATCTACAGTCTCTTCTGGAATCTTCTTTTCTTCTGGAAGATTCAGAGCATCTTTCTGCATCTCTTTTGGTTCCTCTTCTTTGAATAGTTTTGATGTTGACTTAGCCATTTGTTACCCTCCTATTTAAAATCAAACTGTTGCATCTGCTGTGAATACAAAGTCATCTGCCAGCTTATCAACTGTACCTGTAGTAATCTTGTTACTAAAGTGTACTGTGTAAGGGAAGTTAATCTTTGTATCGCCACCGATTGAATCATATGTGATTGTGCAATCATCATGTCTCTCAGCGGCATATCCGTTTGTAGAATCGCCTACAAACGCAGTGATGATATAGATTGTAAATCCACCGAGTTCTGAAATGGCGTTTCTACGTCTGATATCATTCAGCTTAACCTTGAGCTTTTCGCCACCTATGATAGGTGAAGCGTCAAATGCCTGCTCAGGCTGAGTTCTTTCAAGGTCTGTATAGTTATTTCCTCTGATGTCAGTGGTTGTTTCAATCTCTGAGTTGTACTCAATAGAAGAATCTTCTGTTCTGGTTCCAAGGAACTCACGAACAGTAGATGTGCCTTCTGCCCACTCAGCAACCGTGATGAGAAGTTTTCTCTCGGCTCTCTGGCCAGGATTAAGATTAAACTGCTCTGCCATATTGTTCTCCTTTCAATCAATTACCAATCTTTTTTGAATTGTCTAGGTACACAATTTTTACACCGATTGAGTACCTTGCTATTGGAGGATTTACAGAAGTATCAATTCCGTCTACATCAGGATCTGATGTTAGTGTAGTCATTTCATCGACTACACAATTTGGTCCAAAATTCGGATAATTTCCATTATCCGCTTGTTCATTTATCCAATCTAGGATTTCCTGAACTTTTGCCATATTAGCAATGTTTTCATCTGCAATAGTCTCACCGTTAACTACTGCGTTATGTGAAACTGACGAATAACTGGCTATACTAAAAGTATACTGTTTAAGCACACTGCCGTCAATATAGGGCTTCTTTTTAATGTCCTGTTCTGCAATAATGTGGGTGTTTCCACTTTCAATCTGGGCAAAATTAAAGAATAAAGGATTCTTTTGTATTGTAGGGCACTGTAATAGATAGTCTACAATTATTCGATTCTTATCCATTCATGCCTCCTTTTATCATATCTGCCACTCTCTGATAGTAAGCCAATCTTTCTGCCCTGGTCATATGTCTATTCCAATGACTGTATGTATCAGGTGTGTGCCTATTCCACCAATCAGAACCATTATACTGGGCTGCGGCATAATCATATCCTTTAGGAGAAGTTGCTGAATATCTGACATCAAAATCATCTCCATCAGGAACAACTCTTGCATTTCTTCTCAATGCGCCACCAGTATGACCTTTATAGTTAGGTCCAGATGGAACATATCTTTCAATGGTGTCTTTATAATCGTTGGCAGCGGCAAACTTAACTTCTTTAGAAAGACCTTTTTTGACCTTATCGTCAATAGCTCTTTCTACTCCTCTTAATATTGTCGCCTCATCAATGTTCAGTCTTATACTTGGCATAGTTAAACACCTCGTACATGATAATGCTCGTTTCCTCTTCCACCACCGACATTGATATTGATTATCTCAATAGTAAAGCATCCTGGCCACTCTTGATTAGCTTTAATCAAATCAGATGACCTTTTGCCTTGTACATACTCATCTACCTCAGTATCTATCTCATCTGCAACTATGATATCACCTGCGCTGAGAGTAAACTTCTCGGCTCTTTCTGAGTCATCTAAAGACATCCAAGATTTTTTATCTATAAAGTCATCAGAAACACGAATACGGCAAACGGTGGTGTTGGTATCAATCGTAGTTTTACCAACAGTCATCTTCTCAAGCACATGTTTATAGAAACAGTCCTTGATTACATGACGATACCACTTAACTTTGTTTGTACCAGGCTCTATGTACTTGTTATAGAGTGTGATGGTATCATCCCACCAGCTTGCGTAGGTGTTCATTCTTCGACCTTCTTCTTTCTCGTTCTTTTCTTAACAGGTTTTTCAGCTTCAGGTACATCTGCGTCCTTCGGCTCAAAATTATAAAATTTCTCGTCATTTTCAGCGTTAAACTCACTTAGAATTGTTTTATACGAATTTTCACAATCCTTGACTGTTTCACAAGCCTTTAGCATATTAACTATAAACTTGTCTGCTCCGTACTTTTCAACGTCAGCAAGGACGCCTGGATTATCTCCTAGATACTTCTTGTTAAAACTTACACTGAGATACTTACCAATATAAGTCTTTTTTGTGACTGTGTTCTCTGCTTTAAAGATGTAACCTATCATATTATTCTCCCGGATATATACCCCGATAAAGAATCTTTCGACCTAAATCATTGACGATACTTCCGAGGTATTGTTTGATTAAATCCTCTTTTGTCTTACTGCCATTAAAGTATGCCATAAGCTCTCCACTGCTCATAGTGTTATAGCTTACAGATACTCCATCGTTTGATTCCTGAGTAATACCTGCTTCTTTCTTCCAGCCTATTCCTGCCCCTACTCCACCAGTGCTTGATGCCAGTAGCTCATTTTCCATCTGTTTCAGACGGATAAGCTGATACATACATCTTTTCAAGCCTTCTGAATCTAATACTGATGCCCATTCTGGTCTGAATAGTCGGTTAAAAGTATACCAGTTGATTGTACTTTCAGCATCAAATTCTAAATCATTGAAGGCGGTCTCATCTAATGTTCCGCCATACTCCTTATATTCGTCATACGATAGATACATAGACTCAACCGCCTTTCTATGATTATGAGGGTGAAATAGTTATGGGCTAGTTATCAGCCAAGAGAGATAACTCTTGCGATAGGAATAGCCTTGTGAGGAAGATAAATCTTTGAGTTACCGCCTGTATTAACGATTTCCCAGTTATCTCCATCAGCCAGCTCTGCGTCTGTAGGAGAAAGTGTAGCGATATCGCCAATGCCCTTGAAGGAAATTCCGTAAGGAGCAAAGCACTTTCTGTTACGAGTGATAAGAGTATCATTACCACCGTTAGTATATGGATCTCTTGCCATTTCAGCAGGAACCTTAGCACCACAGTTTGTGTATTCAACAGCACCCTGTCCGAAGATGTATGTAACATACTTCTTAACAGCAGATGTGCCAGAGCCCTCTGTGATAACAGGCATATCATCATCAACGATGACTGTTCTACCATTAAGTGTTCCGATGTTAAGGTCTCTCTCGATACCGTTTGCATCATTGTACTTAAGGTAAACAAGTACCTTGAGGTTCTCAAGGTGTGTAGCTACTGCGGAGTGCATAAGTGTAAGAGAGAACTTCTGCTTATGGTCTCCCATAGCTTTCTGCATACCAGTGTTAAGAGTTGTAGCATCCATGTAGCCAAGAACGCCTTCACTGTTTGTAACACCAGTTACATCATGTGTGTGCTCCTCTACGAACTCAGCACCAGCGTCATCCTGCATACCGAAGATACCATCGAGAATCTTGATAAGAAGTGCCTGGTCCTGCTCATCCCAATACTCAGCAACCTGCTCGGCTACATTCTGCATGAAGTCAACACCACCAGTGATGTCATATGAGAAGTCCTTCTCTGTCCATGCTTTAGCACGACCAACAACTACTCTGCTGTGTGAGTAGGTCTGTGTGCTTGTAGCTGTGATGTTTGTAACACCATCGTAGTTGAGAGGAGTTCCACCAATGAGACCCTTGAGAGGGGTTGTGAGGAAGTTACCACCAACCTGGTCTGACATAGCGCCAGCAAGTTCTGGTCTTCCGATGATTGCTCCTGAGTTAATGAGTGTGTTGAGGTGCATGTTAGGCACTCTGTCAACATACTTCTGGAATACTTCACCATTAAAGAGTTTTGCGTCAAAGAATGGCATAATATTAGTCTCCTTTCCTAATTATCAATCGTCAAAACTTACAACAAAATCTGGATTTTCATTTTTAGCCTTCATCATCTCTGATAAAGTCATTTTCTGACCCTTTTTAGGAGAGCCACCAGTTGGCCCTACAAACTGTGGGTCAGGAGTAGCGGGAGCGGGATCTGCTTTCTTAAAAGCGTCACCATTCTGTTTAGCATACGCTTTCATATAGTCCTCTGCACCCATAATCATGTCTCCCTCCATAGGGAGATTCTTTTCTATCATTGACCTTGTGAAGTCTCTTCTTGCGGCCTCACTAGAGAATTTCTGCTTACCTGCAAAATCTCTAACAGCAAACTCATACTTCTGTGCGGATAGCTTAGTATTCAAGGCTGCGGTGTCAGCGTCATACTTAGCCTGGAGAGAGGTTAGACTGTTTGTAAGTTCTTCTAACTTCCCGGCATCACTTCCAGCATCTTTGAGCTGAGTTTTCAATGCGTCTAAATCAGCATTTCTGGTAGTGATTGTGTCATTCAAGGTTGCAATTTCTGTGTCTTTCTTGGCAAGGTCATCTTCATACTTCTGTTTGTCTACATATCTGCCTTCTGACAGGTCTGCAAACTTTGCCTTCTGTTCTTTGGCAATACGCTCAAACTCCTCCAAGGTAAGAGCGCCATTTTCTGATGTCGCCTTGTCGAAAATGTCCTTTAGTAGCATAGATTCTCCTTTCACATCCTTCTATCAGTTTTACTTATAAAGCCGCAGTCACTTTCTGCGTTGGGATGTATGGCCGTTTAAATGTCTGACCACAAGACTTATTTTATAATAAACTCATATCGAGATTATTACCCAATCGCCCAGAGGCAGCTCATGGCCCCTCCGGGCAGTAGGAGGGGTTAAATGATGACTAAGTCAACACCTTACCCATATTCATTATAGAACATATTTTCGTAAGTGTAAACTATTTATTGGCCGTTTTTACTTTACTTGCGGCAGTTTGTTCTGCTTTATTAAAAGCATCTTGTTTAGCTTTAGCCTCAGGGTTATTATTATCACCTGAGAAATCTTTGCCTTGAGCTACATCACCGAGCTGTGCTTGAGCCTGAATATTTGTCTCCATGCTCTGCTTCTTCTCATCTTCTACTTTCTGCAATGCGGCTTTAGCTTGATTCTCTGTCTCGCCGAAGTACCACATTCTAGTCTCTAACTTAGATGTAATACCTGCGTTTATCATGGACATTCTCTTTTCAAGCTCTGCCTCAGTATCTACAATGATACTATCATCCCATTCAAATGACATCTGATATTCGCCAGGAGGTGTCATATGATATAGTTTGCAGTATACATCCATTGCGTAAACTGTATCTCTTAAGGCGTCTTCCAGAGCTAACTGGATATCTCTATTTGTTGCGTAGCTTCTCTGCTTATTGATTTTAAGCTCTGTGGCAGTCTTAATAGCTACATCTGTATCTTCTGAAAGTGTTCCTCGGCTAAATCCTACTGCGTCCTCTATTCTTGTAAGAATGAGATTAAGTCCATGAGCAAGTGACTCATCTCTAAGCTGAGGAGCAAAGACTTCATATGTTTCCTCACTATTCAAATCGACTTTTCTAAACAATCTCTCCTGCTTTACAGGCATAACTGTCTGATGTCCATTCTGATATTCGTTAATCTTCATGGCATCCCTATCAACATCAATAGCGAGTTCTCCGCCCTCAAACTCCCACAACATTCTTGAATACTGCTCATCTGCGTCCTTAATAAGTGAAACAACTCTACTATAAGCTGATACGCCCAGAGGAGAATATGGGTCAATAGTGTTTGCATCAGGCATTTTGAAATATCCAAAGAGCAATCTATCTACATCTTTAATCTTCACTTCCTCTTCAAGATTAGCCCATTCTGCAACCTCTGATAATGCGCAAGGTTTACCCAAGTCGTTTGCGTTCTTAATTATGCCTCTCAATGAGCCATCAACATCTGTTTTAACAAACGCATAATTGTGTACTGTAAGCACATGGCCTTCAAGTAGATGGTGTTCAAGTCGAGTATAAATCTTATTGCCCTCAGTATGTGTGGCGATAAATGCAGTCTCTGTCAAATCTCCATTGCTATTAAATGTTAGAGGATAGAATCTATCAGCTTGAATGAAGTCAAATCCAAAGCTGTATTTATCAAGAGGCTTTTCAGCCGATAACCTCTCTGTATCTTCTTTAGTTTCGTCAACAACCTCTGTACTACCATCATCATAGATGATAGGATAAGGTTTGATTACAAGACCACCTTTTGCTATACCATATTCAACCTGTCTACGAATATGTTTGAGCATCCTCTGATAATGCTTATTCATAAATACAGCTCTTTCAACAGGACCATCAGGCTCAGGCTCTGTAATCATCATAGAGTCTCTGCCCATACTGACTTCGCCTGTCTGTGCATCTACTGACGGAGGCTCATAATCAGGATTAACCTTCTCTACATCTTTCATAGGAGGTGTTATCTCACTCTCCATTTCAAGTGTAGCCATTCTAGCCTTTTCACTAGCTATCATTGAAGGCAATCCTAAAGATACTACTCTTTCAAACTGCCCATCAGCAACATTTGGCTCTTTTAACCAAGGGGATCTGCCTTCATACATCTCAGACCAGAGCTGAATCTTATTTATCATCTCAGATGACATGGCAGGCTTAACAGATAGCACTTTTTCAATAACATCTCGCCCTAACATATGATTTATTGCTCCTTTCAATTTATCCCATAAGCTCATTGTTATTCTCCTCTACAAATGACCTTCTTTATATGTAGTATATCATTCACTTGCCGCTCATTCAATAAATTACTGACCTCTTCTACGCCAATAATGAGAAGTAGCATATCTGACAGCATCAATAGCGTGGTTATCTTTATCAGGATACCCGCTCACTACCTCATCTTCCTTATCTCGTTCATACTCATACTCTATAAACTCTTTATAAGTAGCAGGACATCTTTTAGGGTCTATGTATATGTGGTTTAATGATTGTAACCACTTCATTGAGTAATTGATACTGTCAGCTTCTTTCTTTACAGGTCTACATCCATATCCGCCATAACTCTTAAAATCTGATATTGATTTAGGCTCAGCACTATCCATTATAACGATATCGTCTGGATGACAGTATTTAAGCTCATTGTAGAGTTTATCGAACGTCTGTTTGTTAGACATTTTATTCACCCTAAACTCTTGGAAAATGTAGAGATTTCTTCTACTGATGTCCACATAACATCCTGCATAATGAAATGGGTCAGGATACCAACCAAAGTCAACACCTCTACTGACTCTTTCAATAGATTCTACAAAGGCGTCATTCATAAACATAGGCTCTACGTTCTCAAAGACATTTCCACCTGTGCCAACAGGTTTTCCTAAATACTCATGCTCATAAGCTCTAGGATTAGTGTCTCTCAGGTCTTCCGCTTCATCAATAAATGCTTGTCCGAGCCACTCAGATGGCACCTGTGTATAGTCACTCGACATTACCAGTGTGTTTACTCTGCTTAAAGCGTCAGCGGCATACTGATTAGCCCAGTTAAGATTAGATATAGGTGGGTTGAAAGAACGAAAATCCCAAAACAGTGTGCCACCACGCATAGTTGACTGTAAGACTTTACGGATTTCTTTCTCACCGGAGTACTGGTCAAGCTCCTCGAACCATGTAATGCCAATATACCCAAAAGGCAACTTTACTGACTTGACCTTATTGGGATCGTCTAGTCCCATAAAGATAATCTGCTGTCCTGTAGGCTTATAGACAATGGGATTAGCAATAGTTTTAGGTATCTGAAAATACCTCTCTAAGCCCCATTTCTCTATACCCCAAACTACCTGAGCCCAGACTGAGTTTTTGATAGTATTACCTATCTTTCTAAATACAACAGCGTGAACATTAGGATGCTCTATCATAATAAGAGGAATCATTTCAGAGATAAAAGATGATTTCAGACTTCCTCTTCCGCCTTTACAGACATAATGAACATGTTTGTGGTCTAAAACATCATCCATTATAGGGAAATATATAGGGGCAATGGCGTCATTAACATCCAGAACTATCTCGTTGTCGTTATTTTTGCGTCTGCCCATTTATTCCCTCCTAAGTACAAGATGAACCTCTTTGCCCATCCCGCTATCAGTTGCTTTTTCAAGCTCAGTGAACCTACGATTAAGCTCTTTAGCCGCGGCAGTTCTTTCTGAAAGTGGAGCATCAAGTCCAAATTGGTCTTTTATCTCTCCACGCATTACTTTAGATAGATAAACCATTACCTCTGTGGCATCGGCAATATCCTTTGTCCTCATCATCTCTGACCTATGCACAATCTCGTCTTTGATGTAGTCTTTACTAAGCAATTTCTTGCCTATTCTTGTGTACTGTAGTTCTTTGTTCTTTCTCTCAGCTCTGACAGTATACCCAGCCTCCTGTGCAGCCTGCATGGGATCCGCATACTTGATGTATAAGCTGATAAATCTATCTTCCTTAGGAGAAAGTCGTTGCCCATTGTGTGTGGTAAGCGTTGTTGTCAAAATCTCTTCCTGTAAATTTTCACTAGCAATATCGGGTACTTGTGACTCATTCATATCTAGCCCTCCTTTGTAACTCATTAAATATAGAAGTAAGAACCACGTCCGAAAAATAAATCCTCTGTTCGTCAAGATGTTTTTCTAGTAGGTTGTACTGCTCTAGTAGCTTTTTCCCGTAGGTAAAGTAGCCGCTAAAAGAACCTTCTATCGGGTGCTTATTTTCACTCGCTATCCGTGCCCGTTCTTTAGCCTTTTTTAGCCCAAGATACTTTCTAGGAAAAAATGCACAATCACCAAGAGTTGAGGTAATCAACAGACAGTCATGTCCGTGGTACTTATCAAGAGAAAACTGAAAGAACTCTCCCTGCCAAGTCTTGTAGGTAATAAATTTAAGACTGTGTGGCTTCATCATCCGTTTTTGTGTACTCTCAAAGAAAAACGGCCGGTCATACTGAATATTACTGATATAAACATCCGCCTGACCGACATCAACTGAAAAAATCTTATTCTCCATTTCCAGGTTCATCGAGATACGCCTCCTTCATCCAAGCAATACTAGCAAGTCCATTTCTCTTATCTAAAACATTGAGATAGCCTTCATTAGTCTCTTCGCCGCCATCTGTACCTTGAAACGCATAAAGCATATCCCGCATGAACAGACAACAATACACCCCACTAGCGGTCTTAAAGAGCTCCCTATCAACATATTGACCCTGGTGGTAATAGCTATCCTTCACCACATACATTCTGACAAGTTTACCTTCACCGCCATAAAACTGAGAAGTATTGATTACCAAGTGAGTTTTATACTGAATATTCATAGCGTTGGCGATTGTTCGTGCAATCGTAATCGGTGTTTTAGCCATAATTCAACCACTCTCCTTGTAAACATACTATAACACTAAAATATCAACCTTAGCAAGTGTTGGTTCGGTCTTTAGTGCCCACCAGCCGAAAAAATCCATGTGTCGCAAGAGACCTCGGTATTTCCACAAGAGACCTCGGTATTTAGAAAACAGCCTCCGTGTTCCGTAGAGGACTCGGTACTTAGTAAATCACCTCCGCGTTCCAGACAATTTAACAAGCGACCTCTGTCTTTATAAAACCGCCTCCACGTTCCAGACAGCCTGCAGATGCACACACTCACGCATACGAACGTGTGTTTGGGTAGGGGGTGGTAACGTATTGTCGATATTTCGTTATCGAAAAATCGTAAACGAAAAAGCAACAAAAAAGCGCACACAATTTAATTTAGTGTACGCTTTTTTGATTATTTTAAAATTTTATATAGTGTTATTACAAAAACGACTAACAGTATAATAGCTATCATTTATGCAATACTCTCACTTTCTTTCTTTTTAGTGTTCTTCTTTGTAGTTGTTTTTGTAGCGTATACACTATTGAACAGTGCTTTTATCTCATCTATGCTATTGAAAGTAAGCATTATCTCATTTTTACTCATTTTATGCTGTAGTGCATCTTTATATGCTAGTTTTTCAGCACTTGCAAAAAGCGTTGTACTTCTTCCAATATACATATCAGCATAATTGCGTTGCTTTTTAATCCATATCTCAGCACGCTGTGACACGTTCGCATTTTCTACAAACTGTATCTGTAAAATCTCTCTCGCTTGCTTGTCTGTTTTTACGACTGCGAAAATATCAGTTTTAAGTGAATTGATAAAATCTAAAACAATTGCGTTCTCTTTTTCGATATTCACTTTTTCAACAGTTACTTTCTTTGTTTCTGTTTTTGTGTTTGTCTTTGTTGTACTTGTCTTTGTGTTCTTCATTTTTTCTTCTTTCTCTCACACTTTAGTAAGTGAGCACTTGTGTGTTTTTGTTGTTTACAATTATTATTATAGTCATTTCTAATAATATTGCAATAGTTTTTTGCAAAGTTTTTAAAGTGATTAAATTTACTACAAAATTGATGTTTTTTGTGTTTCTTCTATATAATAGTATTTTTACATAATCAACTTTAGTACGCTAAAGTATTCAGCTCTGCTATTCTCCCTTCTCTGCCCACACCTGTGTACAGGCCCATAAAACTAATGGTCCTGAGTGAATGGGCCCTAATGGCCTAACTTCTTGAGAGTGAATCCGGGGAAATAAATGGCCTAAGGCCTCTAAAGAACACTAAGAAAGAAGGGCAGACTGAAATCTGCCCTATCTTATTAGTTAGCTATAAGATTATAGTTTCTATCTAGGATCACCATAAAGTTATCACAGCTATATGGACTGCCCTCTACTTCTGATACACTCACTTCAAAACTATCGGCGAACATATCTACTCTGATATTAAACTCAAACATTCCGCAGTCATTCTTACAATGTACTATTGCAGACTCTAATATATCATAACTGTCATCTACAAAAGTCTTACATGTTACGATGTCAGAAAGACGAAGGGCGATATTGTGCATCTTACAAACTTTATCAATTACTTTAATAAATTCAATTCTCATAATATTGTTCTCACTTTCTTTTATTCTGTAATTGAGTAGTTATCAAGTAACTGTGTTAATGTAGTTGCATATCTTTTATAATCATCTAGCTCAAAATTCTTTCTATCTACTGTTTTAATGTTTCTTATTATATTAGCAGTTCTTTCTATTTCTTTTTCTAATGCTGATATAAATTCTGTTGACATGATTGTGTTGTTCATAATATTATTCTCGCTTTCTTTTTAATATATAGTTATCGTTTACAATAATTATATTATAGTATATCTATATAAGTATCAATAGGAGTTTTTTCTCCAGATCCGCCCTTCTCTTTTTGCAAGTCTGCTTGCAGGGCCCTAGGCCTTCAACTTGCAGAATGATCCACACTTTGCAAGTTGACTTGCAAAATAGGGCCTCAGGCCTCTTTTGTGCAATTTGACGAACGTTATGGAAAACGGCAAAAAATCAGGATGTTTTACTAGGGGTCAAAACGACACTTTGACCCATATTTACCTGCCTGGATACCCGGGCCAAGAGAGCTGAAACACGCATGGCCACTAAGAATGGGAATCCAGGTGTGCAAGTTGCACAAAGGAATCCTGGCATAATGGGCCTAAGGCCTCTAAAATGTGCTCGGAGCTACTGGTTGCAAGTCCGGGAAGTCGCATGGCCACTAGCTTTGCAAGTTGGGCCAGTAAATTTGCAAGGAAACTTGCAGGTTTGTTCCAGGCGCCTGGCTGTACTAGAAAAGGTAAATAATTTGGGACTAACAAAAAAGGGAATGGTGCATGGTTACTAGATTCTAAAAATTGGATAGGGTATAATTTCATCTAAAATGGTATAGGAGTATATTTCTTTATTATGTGATATATATTAGGATATTAAATATATTGGTCTCTTTCACCGCCCTGGTTTTTATTTAGCTGATAGATACTACAGGAGAGCATGATTTAAGGGATAGATTTTACTCTATCCCTACTTGTCTGTTTATTGTCTATTATATGGTATTTTATATATAGGTAGATGTCTTTTTTACCTGGATACCTTATTCCGCCCAATCTTTTGGCATATCCCCAAAGATACAACATGGGATATTACTGAATAATGGGTCATCCTTCTTTACTATGTATCTATAACTATATCGGCATCCTATACATTTATAGTTCCTCTTTTTACAAAGCTCCCTTATTCTCTCATACGCCCCATCATTTACATACCTACGATAATCTAAGCTCATATGTTCTCCTCTCAGTCTGCATAGAATGAACTGTAGGCTTCCTGATGTAACGCATCCTCTACAGCCTTAAAATATCTTGTTGCTTTCTCTGGTGTGAGATTCTTAAGGATTAACCCTACTCTTTCTCTCGCCTCTCTCTTTGTTGTGCCATAGTATTGTGAATATAAATCTACCATTCTCTGTCTTGTCATCTTTTTAATCCTCCTCATCGCCCCATTTTGTGTATATTCCAAGTTCATGTAAAGCGTCCGTGCTTGTGTTATCATCCATCATTAGCTTATAAACCTCATTGAGTATTGAAGGTATCACTGCATTATTCAGTCTGCCATACTCTATATCACTCTGTATAAGGTCAACCCTAACTTTACTTGTTATGTTGGATCCACCTATATGTATCATGTCTGAATACTTACGGCATGTGTATGCTGACTGCATGAGTTCCAATATCTGCCATATCTCATCATCTGTAAATGGGGTCTCATCAAAGAACTCCTTGAATCCATCTACAAACTTCGCATTAGCAGGTATTAAAAATAGCCCATCAAAGTGCTGATGACTTCTCCAACTCTTATCTGAACTACCATGACCTCTATAGCCCTCTACATATCCAAGACCCCAATACCAATCACAGTCAAATGATGCTTTCTGTAACCAGTATGTCTCGCTATCTTTCTTTCCTAATAAGAACTGATACTTACCATTAACTTTTCTTACTTCCTTCTTCATGTTATCACTCCTTTACTACATCAAAATCACGGTCATCAACTATCACTGTCTCACATGGGTTGAGGTCTACATACAGCTCATGGTCATTCTCATCATAAGGCTCAAAATCTTTTACACCGTAGACTTCGATTGTACTGCCCTCTTTCAGATTAAAGATAGTCTCATATCCATCTACATCTGTCAGGCAAAATCCTTTAACATCTCTCTTGGCTACTAATATAGTTTTCATGGTCACATCTCTCTTTCTTGTGTTGTTTTATTGTTTCTAATTATATGATACACTAGGTGCATAAGAATAGCTACAGGAACTTTGACATTCCTGTAGCCCCAACTCTTTATAACAAATATAAGTTTTCCGCTATGATATCTTCCTCAGACCTCTCATCAGGAATCAAATCATCATCTGGGTAATCATCTCCATCTCCTGTGCGCTCAAGATACCATCTGCTCACTTCTTCGCCATCACTATACCAGCTCATTTGGTGTACTCCTTTCATACTCTTCAATAGTCATATACAGGTCATATGTGTTACAGGATGTTTCCTTTCTCAACACGATAAACACTTCTCCTGTTTCCTCATCAACATGTTCAAAGGCATAGATACAAGAATACTGATGACTGGATGCTCCTGTAATATGGAGATTCCATCCATTCAACTCATCACAGGTTCTCTTGATTTTCTCCCATGAGTTTATCTTTGCGCTGGAACATCTGCCATAAACCTCATAAAGAGTTTCTCCTTTATAATACTTGTGTGTAAAATCGTGGATAAGTTCCTCTGCTTTCTTTGTTCCCATCTTTACTATTGTTGCCATTTTTGTTCTCTCCTTTCATATTGAACAATTTATCATTCCTTTAATTATAATTGAATCCAGGCGTATTATTTTATCATCCCAGACTGCATATTCACCTTATATTCAGTATATCCATTAGCATGTAGCCAATGTACTGTATCAGCGGCTCTTTTGATATATGGCATCAGACCTGTGTTGTACTTAATCCAATCACCAAAATCAATATGTTCTGTATCTCCTACCTGCCCTGCAAACTCATCTGAGTATGCCTGAATATTTGCATTGTTGGTAGCTACAATATCTTTGGCATATTTGTCATCAAGTGGATGTGTTGCCAACTCATCCTCAAACTTCTCAATCACTACTCCATTGTGTTTACTTGTGTAAAATCCATCCATTTGTATCATATCTTCTCTCCTTCTGTGTGTTGATATTTTCAGCACTTTTGACGGAGTATACTCAGCATCCCAAGTGCTTACTCTATATCTGTTTTATTGTTTCTAATAATATAGTAACACAGGTACAAAGAAAAAGCACTAGGAACTTTTATATTCCCAGTGCTTACAATCATTATCCCTCCATTAAATATCCTCTTGATTCATCATAGTAAAACTTTACGGTATGGTCGTAATCCATAGTCTGCTCATTAAAATGTCCTGCCCAGATATGATTAAGTCCATTCAAATCTACTTCATGTCTGTATACCTCTTTGCCATATTTCTCAGCTTCTTTCTGTAGCCAATCCATAGCCTGATTAAAACTGACTTCTGATAACACCATGGTGTAACCAGTCTTTTCATCTATACAGGCAGTCATAAACTTCCTCATATTATCACCTCTTACAAAAAGAGCTGGCTTATGCCAGCTCTCCATTCTTCTCATAATTAGTCTCTGACTCCAGAGCTATAAATCTTACACCATTATATGTGAACTCCAGCTCGTATCTGCACTCAGGATCATCCTTAAACTTATCTGTTACTGTTACAGGAAGTTCCATTACTTTCGACACAAATCTAAGAGCCATATTCCCAAGATGAATATAATCACAGGATGAGAAATTGTGTAAAACTAAATCAGGAACGAGCTTGTTCTCATTAAATATGTCGGGTGCTTCGGTGAGCGTCAATCTCTGAGCCTGAACATTCTTTACTCCAATCTGAGTATCTAACCACTTTTTAATTTCTTCCTTTGTTGCTTTCATTTCTTTGTCCTCACTTTCATTTAGTGTGTTTTATTGTTTCTAATAATACTATAACACACAGGTAATACTGCTACAACAGGAACTTAAAACAGTTTTTGATTTTCCGCTAACTCATTGGGATAGAATATGCCAATTATCTGTAAGATAGGTGCTCCTAAAAGATTAGCTACCTTAAACATTCTCTTCATGGACATTCCCCATGTACCATCAAGATTAGAATATAGATTAGACTGGTCTATGCCTAAATCTTTACAGAACTGCCTAATATTCTCGTAACCCGCATCTTTTACGAGCTTTTCCAATTCTGCCTTCTGTCTCTGTCCTACATCACTCTTAATACTGTTCATTAGTTGCCCTCCTTACTGCTGAACATTTGTGCTAGTCTTGCAGGCAATACCTTTTCCTTATTACAAGCATCACAGCACCTAGCATCTGCATCTTCAACTACAGGATAGGGATTATTACCCCATCCTGTAAACTTCATACCACAAATACAACATACTTTCTCCTGATTCTCTGTCATCTTTTATCTCCTTTCAATTTGCTAGAAACGGATCGTTCCACCACTGGTCTTTTTCTTCAACTGTCTCTATCCTAAAATTAGTATGCTTTGCCAAAATCTCATCTGCTGTGGGATTAGCTAATATCTCAGCTAATCTCCTTTCAGCGGTCTCTCTTTTTGTACCACAAGTGTTCACTAAACAATTTTTGTATTCCTTTGTATCTCCAACAATAATATACTCTGTCATGGTCTCACCTCACACTCTCAAAAAATCATTCAGGTCGAATGTTCTATTTCCAATTCTGAATGATTCTACATTTTCTCCGAAGTGTACCTTTACACGATGTAGATTTCCAGGCTCACCGTAGTTGTATCTAGCTACCACATAATAATCTAAGCCAGATATGATATCAAGTATCTCCACACCACCCCAGTTACTATCACATAACACTGCGATAGGTCTCTTGTTCTCATATTCCTTCTTTTCTGCTTTTGTCATAATTAGCTCCTTTCATAGCTCTTGTGTGTTTTTGTTGTTTCTAATAATACTATACAGCTGGAGCTAATTTGAATCAACAGGAAAATATCATAATACAAACGCACAAAATAGAATAGCCAATACCAACCACCACATATTACTTGTCTCCTTTCTTCACGACATCCGCTCTAATTTTATCCATTCTCCAGATAAGCATATTCAGAACATCCTCATAAGCTGAAATCTCTCCTAACTTATGCACATATTCTTTTTCCTGCTTAACAACATCAAGTTTTCTGAGGGCTGAAATGTTGTCCTCTACAGTACCTGCTAATACTTCTGCCATTAACTTTAACTCATCCATTTTAAAGCTCCTTTCTCATCTTCTCATAGATTCTCCACAACTCAATAGATATCTTAGCTTTGGTCAACTTGTTATCCTCAATCTTTTCCCTTAACTGTTCTATCTCTTCTGAAAGGTCATCTACAAAGGTGTGCCAGTTTTCATTCTCTTGCTCCATAGCCGAGAAATCTGAATTAAACTTCTGTTGGGCAATATTCTCCTCTACATTTATCTCCAATATTCTCTCTGCTACCCAATCATGCACGTCCTGACCCATATCTTCGTAAATCTCTTCCAGTACGTCATAATCATTAAGGGGTGTAAATGTACTTCCAGATTTTGTTGTCATAACATGGAAATCGCTCATAGGTTTAAAGTCCCTCCTATATGCACATTATAATAGCCTACTTCTCTACCCTTATGTGTCTGTAAACATCTCCATTGATACTTGCCTGTTTCTTTATAGCTGTCAATAGCATCCAGCATATCTTCATAATCAAGATGATTATAGGACTCTGTAACGATTGTAAAACCATCACTTTCTCTCACTATTGCCCACTCTTGATGTACTGGATATCCACTTGGTGTGTATCTTCTGTAGATACCGTGCCCTTTATAAACTTCTTTGAGGATGTGCTTATTTTCATTAAGCTCATCTGGTAAATAAATCACTCTTTTCATTGTTAGCTCCTTTCAAAATTGAAGTGTGTTATTGTTTATGATTATAGATTATCATTGGCAACAACACACTTCAACAGGAAGTTATTCTCCATCTTTACCAGCGTTTAAGATATCCTCTCTAGTCATGTTGTAGGTTTTCTCCCACTGCTGTATTGCCTCTTCTGTAGCTACACCAAGAATATTGTATCTCTCCTGTCTATACATCTCCTCAAAATCTCTACCAAATACTGCATTACCAATCTTGCTAGGATCACATCCAAAACCACCCTCAGCATGAAACAACTGGTACTTTGCACTTCTGTACTCAGGCTTGAAATAGTCGGGGCTAATGATAACGAACTTGCCCTCGTAAGTCTCACCTTTCTCCAACTGCCTGTAATCATTCTCACTAAATAACATTTCCATCTCGATTCTCCTCTCAAATAACAAGCTCTACATATGTGCCATTCTTTCTGACACATCTATAATCTCTGCCATTAGTTTCGTCCTGAATAATGTATCTTACGCCTCCCTCATATGCTCCATATGAACGAACAATCTGTCCATATCTGCCTTCACCATTTCTATCTTTAAACATTACATTATCTCTGGTAAGTTTCATATTCTTTCTCCTCTCACTTAACTGAAATGATTACGCCGTTTTCTACTTTACATTCTGCATACCATCTGTGTGGCTCTGGATAATGAGGTCCCTCTACACAGATTGTTCCGTTCTGAGTTTCATTTCCACCAAAAGGTCCTGGCTGATAGTATGTTATCTTTTCTCCATTTGCTACCGCTTCCTTAAGTGCCTTCTTTGTTTTAAAATTGATTGTTGTATACATTGAGTATCTCCTTTCAAAATTGTGTTGTTTATTGTTTATAATCATATAGTATATTAGGCACAACTACACTTCAACAGGAATATTCTCAAAAAGAAAAGCTACCTCAAACGAGATAGCTTTCAATTTTTCATTTATATAGAAGAAACACAAACAATATTTGACATTAAAAATGAGCCTGGCACTGATGTTTACTGAATATATTGATATTCTGGATGCTTTAATAATTCATCATTGACAACTCTGTAATCTGGAAACAAACATAGCACCTTAGCACCATCAACATACTTCTTAACCAAAGTATCATATGTATTGATAAACTCTTGGCAATATCTCCAATCTTTCTTCACATTATTTGACATAGCCGCATTATCAAAACAACCTATATACAGCACAGGAGAATGATGACTCTCTACAGCATGTTCCAATGTATCTTGCAGTAACAACATGGCAGAAAATTCATTATCATATCTTTTGGATGCTAATGTTACCCAAGGCAATCCTAACTCACTCATAAGAGACTCTACCTGTTTTTTATTCTCATCCTCTATGTATACAAGCTCCACATCTTTGCCCATTTCTTTTAGCCACAAAGCAGTAGCGAGACTTATTCTGCCGCCACTGAATAATAATGAGGCTCTTTTGTTATGCTCATATGTAAATGGAGTAGTCTCTCTTTTTACAAAACTAGGCATCCGGAAAGTTTTTCTCCGGGAATTAAATTTTCTCATTAAGTCAAGAAAATCCTCATCCACTGAACATTGTTTCTTGCCTAAAACTACATCCATTGCATCGAGTATATCATTCCTTAGTATGTCTAAGTTGTTTCTTCCACTCAACTGCATCCCTTTTTATCTCCCTTAACTCTTTGACAATAGCTGATTGATCCTCAGGTACCTCTTCAACAGAATAAAATTCGTGACCCATAACGCATACTCTTGGAGTGTATATTTTATGAGGAAGAGCTATCTGTCTATAGCCCTTTTTTCTATATGATAACTCATCACAAAATGGACAAACTAATGGTAATTCTGCTGACATATTCCCTCCTAAATCAATGGCTTGGTGCTCTGCTCATTCTGCCACTTCTTATAACAGATAGGTCCCATACCTAACTCTTG
>Ga0326512_10000155_pt1 | contig 58977 bp, 95 predicted proteins | sample 1_2617_0518_D_FD_203652 | JGI IMG/M metagenome (GOLD analysis project Ga0326512, IMG submission 203652) | Bovine rumen microbial communities from UC Davis, California, United States - 1_2617_0518 | ecosystem: Host-associated > Mammals > Digestive system > Stomach > Rumen | place: USA...
GAGTATAATCAGCTCAAGCGGTTAGCCGCGAAACTGTAAAGGGAGGCGAGACGATGCGAGAATCTACAAAGAGAGCCCAGGCGGCCTATGACAAAAAATGCAAGATTTACACCTTGAGGGTCAACCTCGAGACCGAGGCCGACCTCGCCGAGTGGTTAGCCCGAGGACATACATCGACAAGAATCAAGGCCCTCATTAAGAACGATTTGAAAAACAACCCCGTCGATTGACGGGGCTTTTTTATTGCTCGGCTGTCTTGAGGCGCTCGAATGTCAAATTGATAATTGAGGCCGCGCTCTCGAGCTCGCCGTCGACCGTGTGCTTATATGTCCCGAATGTATCCATTGAGTCAGAATGACCGACAAGCTCGCGGATTGTCCCCTCGGGGATTTGGGTCTGACTCGCGACAATAGAGACGAATGTATGACGCAACGAATAAGGTGACCCAGGGAGACCGCGCTCGGCCTTGAGGTCGTTATATTGATGCCTTGCGGTGTTAGGAATCGGGGGACCGCCTACACCGTTACAAAAGACCCAGGGCGTCGAGAGCCCCGCGGCGTCATTCCTGGCGATAGTTTGCTCGATGATGTCACGGGCAAGCTCGGGCAAGGGGACCACGCGGCGGGCGTTTTTGTTCTTGCCCGGTGTGATTTCGCCCTTGTTATTGACAGCTCGCGAGATATACAAGACCCCGCTCTTGATGTCGTCTTTTTGGATGCCGTAACACTCCCCAGGTCGGAGCCCGCACAATAGCATTATCAAAAAGGCGGGATAATACCAAAGAGGAGACGGCTCGAAAAGGCGCTTGATGTCCTCGGGCTGTAATATGTCCCGCTCACCTTTCGGGTGACCCTGGGGGATGTAAAGGGTGCCGCGCCACGCCTCACAATAATAATTATTGTATGCGAATTTGTGGAGGCCCACGATGACCGCCCTCAAATGCGTCAAGGTTTTATAACTCAAGGTTTTAATATGTCCTATTTGGGGCCTGGCGTTATTTATAAGCGCTTGCCAGTCTCGGAGCGATAAATTATTCATTTTGCATTTGCCGAGCCCCGGGAGGACATATAAACGGGTGTATGTCTCGGCCTCACGATAGGAGTCACGGCGGCCGAGTCTTGCCTCGATGTCCTCGAGATACAGCTCGACGCATTGACCGACCGTTATGTCACCGCCCGAGCCGTAAGAAATCCAATTATTATATTTATCTACGACCTCGCGCTTGCCTTTTGGTCCCGGTGTGGATGAATAAAAGACCTTTTTGACGCCGTTCTTTTGTCCTTGTATGACCCAAAGGCCGCGGGCCTTGTTGTATTTAGGATTTGCCACGGCTCGCCTCCTGGGCGTCAATGAGCGCCTTATAATAGGCGAGCAATAGCTCGCGGTTGTTATCTGTCAAAAGGTTAATGTCGATTTCGGCGACGGGGTCACCGTCAACGGTAACATCAAACCCGAGGAGCCAGGCGGGCGAGACTCCGAGCGCTTGACTTATTTGATAGATAGTATTTTGTTTTGGAATCACCTCGCCGCGGACATAGCGCGAAATTGTGCCTTTATTGATGCCGCAACGCCGACCGAGCTCGGCGCCCGTGATGTCCCTCAAGGCGAGGGCCTCCTTTAATCTGTCCGAAACTTGTCTCATAATTTTCAATCCTCCCGCCGTGATTATATGACATTTTTGTCACGGTTGCAAAATTGCAATAATTAACTATTGCATTTTGGGAATTGTTCGATAAAATCAATTTGAGGGGTGCAAAATTGCACCCGAAAACCGAGACAGAAAGGAGGCAATAAAAAGAATGTTTGACACGGAAAGACTCAAGGCTCGCATCGTTGAAAAATACGGGAATCAAAAGACATTTGCGGAGGCGCTCGACATCGAGGAGAGCACGCTCTCGAGGTATTTATCGGGCCGAGAGTGGAAAGGGTCGACGATGCTCAAGGCGATTCGACTCCTCGGCATCCCGTCGAAAGAAATCGAGCTTTATTTTTTTACTCCCGCGGATGCAAAAAAGCACCCCGAGGAGGTGAGCAAATGAGGACTCGAAACCCCGGGGCCGTAAAATTCCCGCTGATTTATCGGTCCTTTAAGAATTCCCAGGAAATCGCCGACACGATAAACCGCTCGCCGAGTTATGTCAAAAAGGCGCTTAATGTCGGATTTACACCGCGGGAGATTTCGCTCTTGGAACAAAAAGCGGGGAGGAGGTTGATTGAGAATGTATGACAAGTTATTTAATGTGCTCGCCGTTCTGACGGTCATCGGGGTCGGGTTTATATCGTGCTCGCTCCCGTATGCGCTCGAGGTCAACGATGAGCCCGAGGTCCTGGCGCCGCTCAAGGCTCCGAAATTTCCCGACGGTCCCGAGGCTCCCGATGTCTCGCTCGCGTTTGAGGTCAAGGCGAATGTCGAGGCGGCCAAAAAGACAATCGACGAGGTCATCGGCATCAAGGCCCAGGTCGACACCGTCGAGCCCGAACTCCAAAAACTGACCTATGTCGGCGATTTTTATATTACTTGTTATGCGGCGACTTTGGAACAATGCGGCTCAACGAGCGGAATCACCGCAAGCGGCCGCAAGGTAACCGCCGACCCTACTTGTCACACGGTCGCGGTCGACCCCGCCGTCATCCCTCTCGGCTCTTATCTAATTATTGACTTGCCCGAATATGAGGGCGTGATTTTTCGCGCCGATGACACCGGGAGCGCGATAGACGGCTACGACATTGACATTTTTAGCGAGAGCGAAATCGAGAGCAAGACATTTGACAACAAGAGCGGCGTCGCCGTTTGGATTATTGAGGAGGTTTGAGCAAATGAATGTATTTCTAACCGTTTTGATTGCCTTTATCGTCGGGGCCGTCATTGGAACAATAGCGGGCGCGATGCTCGGAGGCGGTCGAGTAATGGAGATTCACGACGAGCTTGACGCGGTCAGAAAAGAAAACGAGACCCTCAAGGCAAGGGTCAAGGCCCCCCAGGTCATCGAGATAGAGGACAAGAGACCCCAGGCGGCCGACATTACCAAAAACTATTTTACAAAATTTTAATTGTGACCGAATAAACGGACACGGAAAGGATGAGCGAAATGTCAAAAACATTCAAAAAAGGACTATATACGACCGCGGAGATTGCCGCAATAGTATTCAAGAAATGCCCGGGGCGATTTAAGAACATCGAGAGCGCAAAAAGGCGCGTGAGCTATGCCCGCGCAAGGCTCGGAATCGCCGACATCAACGGCAAAAAGAATTTTCAACAGTTTTCAAGGATTGACACCGAGAGAATACTCGCGGACATCATCAACGGCAAGCCTTGTAAAAACGGCAAGACAAGGAAACCGCCGAAACGGGCCAGGGTGACCGATGCGACACAGCTCTCGATATTTGACGACCCGGGAATCAACATAGACGGTGAGGGCGTGAGATTTGACCCTAATATCATTGATTGGATTGAGCCCTACACCCCGAACAGCAAAAAGACGACGCCCGTCATTGACGAGGATGAGCCCCTCACGGCCGAGGAGCTCGCGAATAGGCTCGATTATTTGCTCGCCGAAATCACCGACACAATCCACGCGCTAATAAACACAATCACGGAGGTATAAACAAAATGGCTAATATTTACGAATTGACCGAGGAATTTCGCGCCCTTTGGAATTTGCTCGACGAGGGCGAAATCTCCGACGAGGTGCTCGCCGAGGTATTTGAGACAACGACCGAGGAGCTCGCGATTAAGCTCGAGGGTTATTGTAAGTTTATCAAGAATGTCGAGGGTGACATCGCGGCCCTCAAGGCCGAGGAGCATCGCCTCGCGGAAAAACGCCGCACCCTCGAGAACACGGTCGACCGCGCAAAAAGCGCGATGATGACCGCCCTCAAGACAGCGGGCGAGAATAATCTCCCGTGTGGGACCTTTAAGGTCGCAATCCAGGCAAACCCGCCGAAAGTCGTCATTGATGACCCCTATCTCGTAAACATCCCCGGCCGTTATCTTATCCCCCAGGACCCCACAATCGACAAAAAGGCAATACTCGCGGACCTCAAGGAGGGAGAGGTCAAGGACCTCGAGGGAATCGCTCACCTTGAGCGCGGCGAGAGTTTGAGAATCAAGTAATAGGAGGATTGGATTATGTCAGACAAGAAAACAGAAAACACAACACCGACCGAGGAGGTCAAGGACCTCAATTATTTCGAGGAGCTTGCGGCGGTCAATGTAAACGGCAAGACCGAGGAAAAAAACGGCCTAAAATATCTATCCTGGGCGTTTGCTTGGGGTGAGCTCAAGAAAAGGCACCCGACGGCGTTTTATACGATTTACGAAAACGCCCAGGGGTGGAATTATCACACCGACGGCCGCACCGCTTGGGTCAAGACTGGCGTCACCGTTGACGGGCTTGAGCATATTGAATATTTGCCCGTTATGGACTACAAAAATCAGTCAATCCCGCTCGACAAGGTGACAAGTATCGCGGTCAATAAAACGATTCAGCGCTCGTTAACTAAAGCCGTGGCGCGTCACGGGCTCGGTTTGTATGTTTATGCGGGCGAGGACCTCCCCGAGACCGATGACCCTCGCGCAATATTTGCGGAGCTCAAGGATGTCATCGCAAAGAACGGACTCAACGGGAACGACATCGCCGAAAAGTTTAATTTGAGCAAGACGAGCACAGCCGCCGACCTCAAGGCCGCGCTCGATTATGCTCGGGGGTTGGTTAGGTGATTTTATGATTATTCGAGCCGACCATAAAAATAATTATATGGTTATACAGAACGAAATCGCCCAGGATTCCCGCCTCGGGTTTGAGGCTCGCGGTTTTATGCTCTTTTTGCTCTCGCTCCCCGATGATTGGATATTCAGCATCAAGGGGCTCGCACAAATGACCGAGACGAGCGAAAGAACAATTATGCGCCTCGTCAAGGAGCTCAAGGCGGCGGGTTATATCGAGCAAAAACGCGAACAGAATGACCGGGGTCAGTTTGTCGGTTATTCCTGGGCCGTTTATGAGGTCCCCGAACTACGCGAAAACCGAACTACGCGAAAACCGAACTACGGCAAAACCGAACTACGGCAAAACCGAACTACGGCCGCGCCGGACTACGGTTTTTGCGTACCTATACAAAGTACTAATAATAACAAAATACTAAATATACAAAGTACTAATGATAAACAAAGTACTAAACCCAAAAAGAAAAGTGAAAAAGAAAAAGGCGAGACATTCGACTCGATTCTCGCCCCGCTGTCTCCCGAGGTCCGTGACGCGTTTGTCGAGTTTATCAAGATGAGAAAGGCTATCAAGGCGAGACTCACCGAGAGAGCGCTCACCCTGGCAATAAAAAAGGCGTATGAGCTCGCGGGCGGGGATGAGGCGAAAGTCAAGGCAATCGTCGAGCAATCGGTTTTTAATTCCTGGAAAGGTTTATATCAGCTCAAGGATGACGGCGGCAAGGCGTACACGGCGCCGCTCAACGGCTCGGAGACAGCTCTCGAGAGATTGACAAGGCTCGCGGTCGAACGAGCGGAGGGAGGCAATCAATGACGATACAAGACGCGACAAAAATCGTTTATTTGATTCATACGGCATACCCGCAAGACCGCAACGCGACCGAGAGGGAGCTCCTCGACAGAATTGATTTATGGGCGGTCATCCTGGCCGATTATGATGTCAACCTTGTCCTCGGAATAGTAAAGGCGTGGATTAAAACCTCGCGATATATGCCGAATTTCGAGGAAATAAAAAAGGCTTGCGACATTCGCAAGGAGCTTGACGCAAAAATCGCCCAGGCGGGAGACATAAACACAATCAAGGTCCCGCCCGAGCTTGAGGCCCGGCTCGATGAGATTTGGGACTCGGTGACGGAATCCGAAAGAATAGGAGAAAAGGCAAATGATAACTAATTTTGTATTGCATTTTGAGAACGGGCTCCCGAAAGGGACCGCACAGCAAAAGGGCGAGGCAATCCGATACAAGAACGGGCGGCCTTATATTCAGCATTATAAAAAGGCGAATGTCGAGGCCTTGAGGACAATCCTCGAGCTCAAGCTCGGCAAGTATGCGCCCGCGGTGCCGACTGATAAACCCGTTAGGTTGTTCGTTTGGGTCTGTTTTGATGTCAAGGACCGCAAGGCCTGGGGTCAGTATAAGACGACAAGGCCCGACGCCGACAATTATGTCAAAGAGTTAAAAGACGCGATGACAGCGGTCGGATTTTGGCACGATGACGCCCAGGTCGTCGATTTGAGGGTCGTCAAGACATACGCCGAAAAAGGGAGCATCACCGTTCAGCTCGAAACCCTGGGGACAATCTCAAAATTAAAGGGGGCGCGGAATGACTGACGAAATGTATGAGGCCAAACAATGGTTAAGGCGCGTTTATGTCCTATCAAAGAGGGTTGAGAGTAATGAGAGGATGCTCGAGGTGCTCAAGGCCAGGGTCAATACGGCGACCGCTGTCTATGAAAACAAGAGCGGCCGAGGAGACCGAGAGCAAGCCCAAAAGCGCCGCGAGGATGCGCTCCTCGATTATATCGACCAGGAGGACAAGGTCGAGCGCTCGAGGAATCTCCTCAACCGGGAGACGGGCAAGGTCAAAAAGGTCATTGACCGAATCGACGACAAAACGGTCGGCGATATTATGGACCTCCGTTATTTGAAACTTTTAGCCTGGGATGATGTCGTCAAGGTCGCGAATTATTCAAGGGCTCAAGTTTTCAGATTTCACGGCCAGGGCCTCGAAAAGGTCGCGGTCATATTGCGGGAGGTGAGTCGATGATTAAATTGGTTTGTGACCGATGCGGCGCTTGTTTTACGGAATCCGAGGCCGACAAGAGGACCGACCTCGTCGACATATATCCCGACGGGCGCGGTTATTTCAAGAGCTCGGCGATTTGTCCCGAGTGCGGGGCCGATGACTTGACCGAAATCGAACTCAAGGCGGCCGAGTGCCTCGAATATGATGACCTTATCGGATGCGCGGGGGATTGCGACGATTGCCCGCTGATGACAGAAACGGAGGAGCCCCAGGGGTGAAAATTAAAAAAGTATATTGTTTTTTTGAACAGTCGGGGACATTCAAGAACGAATTTATCAAGCTCGGAATCCCCGCCGAGGATTATGACATCCTTGACGATTTCGGGGAGACGGACCACAAAATCGACCTATTCGGTGAGATAGAAAAGGCATTTGACAACCTCCCGAGTTTATTTGATGAGGTCGACAAAGATGATTTGATTTTTGCGTTTTTCCCGTGTATTCGGTTTGAGAATCAAATAATGTTACATTTTCGCGGTCAGACTCACCAACAAGAAAATAGTTCACTTGAGGACAAAATGCTTTTAGATATGAGGCTAATGTCCGAATTGAGCGAAATGTATTATTTAATCAATAAAATGTTTTTAGTTTGTATGCGCCGCGGGATTCGGTTAATTGTTGAGAATCCATATAGCGAGGAGCATTTTCTCCGTCGTTATTGGTGTGCCCCCCCCTCAATTATTGACCGGGACCGCCGAGACAACGGGGATTATTATAAAAAGCCTACACAATATTGGTTTATAAATTGTGAGCCCGAGCAAAATCTACTTTGGGAGCCTTTACCAATCAACGCGCTCGCCGTCGGCAACGCTAACCGAGACGCAAAAAAAGAAATTTGGGAGGCGACGGGTGCCAAAAATAAAAAAGTATCAAGGTCAATGATACATCCCGATTATGCAAACAGATTTATTAGACAATTTATCATTTGAGGAGGATTGAAAATGATTTACTACGATTGTATCAATTTCATCGGTGATGATGATTGCAACCGATGCACCGAGCGCGGGCTCTTTTATGGAGGATGCGAGAGGTGCGAGAATTACACCCCGTACAGCCGCAAGACATCGGTCAGCGCCCAGGCGGGCGCGATTGCTGACGAATGTCTCGACAAGATAAAGCGCGGGGATTTTCTCGGAGGTGCAAAATGAGACTAATTGACGCGGATGAGCTGAAAAAGGCAATAAAAAAGGAATTGCCTCAAATGTCAAATTGGGGCGAGACATTCATCCCGAGTTTAATCGACAGCGCTCCGACCGTTGAGCCGACATTCGGACTGTTTAGGGCTATGTTATGCGAGACTTGTCAATCCTATGCACAAAATAGAGCGATTGCAAAATTAGCCGACGAGTACACAAAAGCAAACGCGGCCCAGGATAACAAGACATTCAGCCGCGAGGAGCTCGAGGCCTGGCTCTATGCGATAGCGGCGAATAACCTCGACGGAGTGGCACGCGATAGGGTTTTAGCCTCCGATTGTGAGGAGATAATCGGCCGCCTCGACGGATTCGAGAGGTTTGTCAAGGATAGACGGGAGGGCAAAATATGAACAACGAGACAGCAATCAAGATATTAAGCAAGCGTAATGATATGTGCGGCGAGTGCCCTTTTAGCGGTCCCGACTGTAAAGGGTGCCGCCTGGCCGATGCTCTCGACCTGGCAATCGGGGCGCTCGACACGGATGACGAGCCGAAAACCTCAAGACAAAAGCGAGCCCTCGAGATTATTGACGCCTTAAAGGATGACCGCCTCATCGGCAATAAACAGCGCGGCACCTTGAGGCGTGCGATTCTCGACAATACTCCCGAGGTCCCGGATAATATGACCCTAATCCCGACCGCGGTCCTTGATGACCTCACCAAAACGACGCGAGAGCTCGGCGAGTGGAAAATTGACGGGGCTCTTATTGCTTGCGATGTTTGCGGTCAAATATTGTTAAAAGCGAGTAAATTGTATAAGTATTGCCCGAATTGCGGGGCGTTAATGGTCAACAATGGAGGTGATTAAATGAAAAAAATGACAAGGCGAGAGCGCAAAATCTATAAGTCGGGCAAGGCTGACGGTTACGCGGCGGGATATTCGCAAGGGATGCACGACGGCAATCCTTTTGTATTATTAGGCGAGGCTTTAGGCCGTGTGGTCGATAACCTAACAACCGACCCCGATGTCGTCAAGGCGTTAAAAGAGGCGCAAGAATCCGACGAACAGACCGACGCGGTCAATTATGAGACTGAATGAGACTTATTTTTATGTTATATTGCAAGAGTTAAAGCATCAATAAATGCTTGACTTTTCAATCATCCGAAAGACCCAGGCCTCGCGCTTGGGTTTTTTAATGCACAAATAACAAGGGGGAACGATGCCGAATAGACGAGGGGGCAAACGGTGGGAAAAGGTGAGAGCCCTCGCCTGGGACCGTGACCGCAAGAGCCGAGCCGTGTGTCATATATGCGGCGAGCGAATTGATTATAGTCTCAAACCCTCAAGCGCTCCCCTCGCTTGGGAGCCTGACCACCTCATCCCCTACGCAAAGGCGCCCGAGCTTGAGCTCGACCTTGCGAATATTGCCGCAAGTCATACGCGATGCAATAGGCAACGAGGAGCGGGCTCGCAAGACTTGGCGCTCGGTCGACGGTCGCGCATTTGGTAACGCCTAAAGGGTATGGGGTTAGAATCTTAAATCTCTTGAGGTCGGGGGAGACCCCGCGCAAACAGTCAACTATCCCTCCCGATAGACTGAATATTTTTTGGCAAGAATAGCGCGACGGCGCGAAAAGGGTCAGCCTTGCCCCTTTCTTGCCTTTAATTCAAGGCTCAAGGGAATCACGGAGGCGGTGATTAAGAATGACAAGGAAAACAGAAAAGGCGAAAACGGAAAAACTGACGAGGGCCGAGCTAACGGAGAGAATCACGGCGGGCGTCGCTCCCGATTTGCAAGCCCAGGCGGTCACCCTGGCCGATGCGATTCTTGCGATGCAAGAGAAAATCACGACGAGCATCCCCGAATATAAGGCGATGCCGCTCTCGCAAACGGTGACGGTCGGCACGGGTGAGACAATACTCCGAGCAAACCCCGCGGCTCAAGAATTTCGGGCAACGGTCCGGGACTATGCTCAAGCCCTCAAGAGTCTCAACGAGATTCTTGCGAGCGGAAAACCTACGACAAGCGCGACGGCGGTCGATGACCTCCGCGCAAGGTTTGGGGTCGGCTGATGTTTGGGAAAACCGAGCCGCGTCTCTTTACAAAACCGCTCCGAGAATTGACGCCCGAGACATCGCTCGGATTTGCGGCGGTCGAGTATGCGACGGACATCCTCGGGATGTCGCTCTATCCGTGGCAAGAGTGGGCTCTCATCCACGCCCTCGAGATAATCGGGGACCTGGGGAGCTCTTGGCGCTTTCGGTATAGGGTCATTTTGTTCTTGATTTCAAGACAGAACGGCAAGACGGCGCTCTCGAAAGTTATCGCGAGCTTTTTCTTGAATGTCTTGAGGGTCAAGTCAGTATTCGGGACCTCGCTCTCAATGGAAAAGGCCGAGGAGGTTTGGGAGGCCGTTATTGACGACCAAGAAAACACCGCGGCCCTCGAAAAGGAAATCGAGACAATCGCGAGACGAAACGGCGGGAAAAAACTCGTTTTGTCGGGCGGTCGTACTTATAAGGTCGGCGCTCCGACGAGGAGAGCGGGCCGAGGCGATGCGAATGACCTCGTTATGATTGACGAGATTCGTGAACATCGAGACTGGCAAACCTGGGCGGCGGCGGTAACATCCACCAACGCCAAGCCGAACGGGTTGACAATTTGCTTTAGTAACGCGGGCGACCCCGACAGTATTGTTTTACGACAGCTCCGAGGGTCAGCCCTCGAGAGGATAAACGGACAAAAGGCGGCCGATTTCGGCGGTAATGTCGACGGTGACACCCTGGGCCTTTTTGAGTGGTCGGCACCCGACAAGGCCGACATCACCGACCCCGAGGCAATCGCCCAGGCAAACCCCGCCCTCGGTTATGGACTATTAACCGAGAGAGCTATTGCGTCGAGCCGTGAGACTATGACCGAGAATGATTTTAGGGCCGAGTGCTTATGTCAGCAAGTCGAGACAATACTCCCCGAGCCGTTTCCCGACGGGGCTTGGCTCGGAGGTCAAGACGAAACGAGCGAAATCCGAGAGGATTCGCCGCTGTTTTGGGGCGTGGATATGTCTCAAGATAGAAAACTAACGACAATCGCGGTTTGTGGCTTGCGAGACGACGGCAATTATCATATTGAGGTCGTTGAGCGCCGAATCGGGACCGAGTGGGCTCTCGAATGGTTTAAGGCCAGGGCTCCGAAATACGGCGAGATTCGGCTCTCGTTTCAAGAGCGCGGCGCACCCGTGAGCGGGCTCGCCGAACAGATTTGCACGATTGACGGCGTCATCCGACTCGCTCAAGGCGGCCCCGACCTTTCGGCGGGGTGGAATCGGTTTTATGATGCCGTGGCGGCGTGCGCACCTGGCGAGGCGAGGGGCGGGGTCAAGGTTTACCACCTCCCACAACCCGCGTTAGATACGCCGGGCCGTACTTGTCAGCTCCGAAACCTCGGCGGGGGTGTGATGCTCCCCGACCGAGTCAAGAGCCCCGACGATATAAGCCCGTTAATGGCGTGTGCTATGGCATACGCGGGGGCGACGATGATAAACAAAAAGGAAAAAAAGATTTTCGCCTCGGCATACGCGGCGGGGAGTGATTTGACCTTTATCTAATAAGAAAAGAGGAGGCAAAAGCGAAAAAATGCCTACAATTTTTGACAAGTGGCTCAAGACGTCACGGCCGTCGGTTATCAATATATCGATAAACGGCGACGCATCGACCCAGGTCCTCAACCTAACCGCTCGAGAGCTATATCAGACTCAAGACAATTTAAGGGCGGTCGTTGATTTCATCGGGAACAGCATCGCACAGCTACCTATAAAGGTATATATCCGAGACGGTGAGGCCGAGAGGCGTCGCGACCGGGACAGCGTAGCGGCGTTGACCTTATGGAGGCCCAACGATTATCAGACACAATTCGAGTTTATTCGCGGCCTCGTTGACGAATATAATATTTTTGGGTCCGTTTATGTTTGGCCCGCTCCGAGCGCAACAAGCCCGAGCGGGTGGGATTTGCATATTATCCCGACCGATTGGGTCATATTTACCGAGAGCGGTCACCCGTACAAGCCCGATAGTATTCGCGTATGCTCGAGAAAGGGCGGGACCGCGGTTGATATTCCTTTCGATGAGGTCATACAGTTCAAGACATACAGCCCGGGCAACCCCTCGGGTTATCTGTCACCTATCTCGGCGCTCCGTCAGACCTTGAGCGAACAAGTCGAGGCGGGCCGTTTTAGGCGTCAGTTATGGAGGTCGTCGGGCCGACTCAATGCTCAAATTACAAGGCCAAAGGATGTCGCACCGTGGACCGAGGAACAGAAAAAGAATTTTGCGACGGCTTTCCGTGAGGCGTGGGGCGCGGGCGGCTCAAAAGCGGGCTCGATTCCTATTCTTGAAGACGGAATGGAAATCAAGCCGTTTTCAACCTCGTTCAAAGAATCCGAATGGACTAACTCGGTCAAGCTCTCCCGTGAGGCCGTGGCGGCCGCTTACGGGATTAACCCCTCGCTAATTTGGCACAGCGAGACCCAGACCTACGCAAGCGCGAGAGACAACGCTCGCGCCTTGTATGCGGAATGTTTAGGCCCAATTATACAAATGCTACAACAGCGAATTAACGCCTTTTTGCTCCCGATTCTTGGCGCGGGTCCCGAGACTTATGTCGAGTTTGACCTCGCGGAAAAGCTCAAGGGGTCATTCGAGGAGAGGGCGGCAATTTATCAAAGTGCTTGCGGCTCTCCTTATATGACACGCGACGAGGTGAGGGCCGAGCTCAATCTCCCGCCTTTACCCGAGGGCCAGGGCTCCGACATCGTGACGCCTCTCAATGTCCTTATAGGCGGCCAGGCAAGCCCCCAGGACACGGCGGCCGACCCTTATGACTACCCGGGAATTGATAACGGGGCGAAAAAACTCGAGCCTTGCGGATGTAAAGAGTGCAAGAACGAGGTCGAGCTCCGAATCAAGGGCAAGAGCGACAAGGATGACGACGAAAAGGTCGAGGCGGTCCTTGATTCTTTTTTCAAGAGACAAGCCCGCTCGGTCATCCCGAAAATCAACGCGGGCGGTGATGACTATTGGAACGCCGAGAGGTGGGACAAAGAGCTCGCCGAGGACCTTGAGCCCGTGCTCGTTGAAATTGCCGACAAGCACGGCAAGGAGGCGGCTGATTCGCTCGGCTCGGATTATATAACCGAGCTAACAAGGAAATATTTGAGCGTGACGGCGGCATCAAGGGCGTCAACGATAAACAAGACGACGCTCGCGAGGATTGTCAAGGACCTTGAGACAGACGAGCCCGACACGGCTCGCGTTTTTGAGGTGAGGGAAAACACCGCGGGGACAATAGCAAAGGCGGCGGCGGGTGCCGTGGCCTCGTTCGCTATTCAAGAGGCGGCAAACCAAGCCGTCAGCGAGGGCGCCCCGAGAGTCATCGGCCGCATCGTTGAAAAGGAGTGGGTCACGGGAGAGAACGCTCGACCGTCTCACGCGGCGATGAACGGCGAGAGGGTCCCGATTGATGCCGATTTTTCAAACGGTCAGCATTGGCCCGGCGAGGACATCGGCGACCCCGAGGAGTCTTGCGGTTGTAATTGCACGACCGAGGTCGTTATCTCGAGGGGGTGAGCAAATTGATATACATAATCACGGGCGCCCCGTGCTCGGGCAAGTCGACATTTGTCGAGAATCACCGCGACCCCGACGATTTGGTCGTTGATTTCGACAAAATCGCGACGGCGCTCGGGTCAGTAAAGGAGCACGACGCGACGGGCCTCATCCGTGAGGCGGCATTTGCGGCGCGTGACGCGGTCATCGAGACAGCTCTCAAGGCCCAGGATGCGACGGCGTGGATAATTCACACCTGGCCGACCGATGCACAGCTCGCGAGATATGAGGAGGCGGGCGCCGAGGTCATACACCTCGACACGGACCGCGAGACTTGTCTCGCAAGAGCCGAGGCCGACAACCGACCCGAGACGACAATCGAGGGAATAAACCGATATTATGGAAAGGAGTCAAAAAAGTCAATGAGATATAAGACTTTTAACATCAAGGCCGACGAGGCGGGAGTCATAGCGGGTTATTTTTCGACCTACGACAAGACGCCCGACAGCTACGGGGACATAATTGAGCCCGGCGCATTTACCGAGACAATCGCAAAGAGAAAAGAAACGGGTCACCCTTTCCCCCTTTGCTTTAATCACGATTTCAGCGCGGTTATTGGCGCGGTCGAGAGCATCGAGGACACGGAAAAAGGCCCTTATATCGAGGCGCGATTCTTGGAGACACAGCTCGCCCAGGATGTCCGCAAAATGCTTTTATCGGGCGCGATTTATCAGTTTTCGTTTGCTTATGATGTCCTTGAGTCAAGGACACCGACAGCCGAGGAAAAGGCGGCGGGTGTGGCGAATGTCCTCACCAAGCTCGAGGTTTTCGAGATTTCAGTCGTGACGGTCCCGGCAAATAGTAACGCCGTGGCGACCGAGGTCAAGGCGGGCAAGCGCAACAGCAAGGCCGACGAGGACATCATCAAGGAAAACATCAAGGGCCTCGCGGAAATCGCGGAGGCGATAAATGAACGCATCAACTCGCTCGAGTCGCTTATTGACGAGGGCGCGGATGATAAACCGACGGAGGAGACGACACCCGACGAGGAGGTCGAGCCCGAGGTCAACGAGACAACAGTCTCGGAGGAGCCAAAGGACAACGACAACGCGAAAAGGGCGGCGGCTTTACTGTCAAAAATCAATGAAATCAAAGGAGGTCCCGAGTTATGACAATCAAGGAACAGCTCGCGGAGAAAAAGGCGGCCCTCGCCGAGCTTGAGCCGATGCTCAAGGCCGACGATGTGACAGCCGAGACAATCGAGACGGGTGAGACACTCGCCTCGGAGATTGCCGAATTGACCGAAAAGGTCGAAAAGGCCGAAAAGGCTGACGAGATTCTCAAGAATATCGGCACGGCCGACAATAACAATAATGACATTACGGAGGTAAAAACAATGTCAACAATGGATGAATTCACAACAAAGTGCAAGGAAATGACCGACCGCAAGAGCGGCGCGTCAATTCATTTCAAGGCTAACACCGACACGGTGACAAGCCCCACAATCGCCGACATCGACAGAACAGTCGCACCCCAGGCAAAGGCGCCCGCAATCGCTGACTATTTCACAAACGCAACAATCAGCGGAAACGCAATTACTTATTTCCTCCAGGGTGCAATCGAGGGCGCTCCCGCGGTAACAGCCCAGGGCGCAAAGAAACCCCAGATTTCGACATCGTTCGAGGGCACAACCCTCCCGCTCTCCAAGATTGCGGCATATATCAAGGAGACCGACGAGATTATCAACGACGCTCCTTTCCTTGCCTCCGAGGTTGAGAACACTCTCATCGCCGAGCTCGCAAAGGCGAGGAATGCGCATATTATCAACGCCGTCGAGGCTACAAGCGGCATCGGCGCCGAGACTTATGACGGCACAACGGTAACATTCGCCGACGGTATTCTCGCATCAATCCTCAACATCAAGAGCAATAGCGCGTATGACGCGAATGTCGTCATTGTAAACCCCGCCGACCTTTACACTCTCCTCACCTCAAAGGATGATAACGGTCAGTATTACGGCGGCGGCTATTTTGTCGGCGCTTATGGTAACGGCGCGTTTGGCATCCCCGCGAGCATTTGGGGTGTGTCAATCTTTGCATCCTCCGAGGTAACCCAGGGCACCGCAATCATCGCGGCTCGCGAGGCTGTCAAGATTTGGCGCAAGGGCGGCGTTGATGTCAAGCTCTACGAACAGAATGAGGATGACGCGCTTTATAACCGTGTCACACTCCTCGGCGAGGAGAGACTCGCGGCGGCTGTCGTTGACCTCAAGGGCGTAGTCCTTTTGACAAAGGAGTAATAGCTCGAACAACTGGGGACCCTACGGGGTCCCTTTTTTCTAAATCTAAAGAAAGGAGGCCCGTCAATGAAAATCTACGAGGTAAACGGTCGCAAGGTGTGGCTCGACAAGGCTCCCGAGGGTTATGTCGAAAAAACCACCAAAAAGACCGAGGTCGAGGAGATAGTCAAGGCCGAGGCGGCGCCCGAGGCAAAGGCTAAAAAGGCAACAGCTAACAAGTCAAGGAAAAGCGGAGGCAATAAATGAGCGAATTTACAAATGAGCTTTTGACCTCCTGGGGTTATATGGTTGACGCGACGGCAATCGGTGACCTTATCACGCCGACCGAATTCGTCGCTTTTACGGGCGGCAAATTCAGCGCGAGCGATTCGAGAATCACCGCAAACATCCCGAGCGCGTCGGCGTCAATCCGTAATTTTTGCGGGTGGCATATTAGCCCCTCGTTGACTTGCGGGATACTTTACCGTGTGGCCGATTTGCGCGATTCGTTCATCGGTCTCGATGTATTGATACAGCTCCCCGCGACCTATGTCTCAAGAGTCGACAAGGTCGTCGTTGATGCGGTCCTTGACCCTAACACGGGCGATTATGTCGGTGATTTGCTGACAGAATTCGACCTCACGCCGAGCGGGCTCTTGAGGGTTTACGATGTCGGCGTGAGAGACCGCAAGAGTCGGATTTTTGTCAAATATGTCGCGGGCCTCGACGATGCGAACATCGCGGCTGTCAAGGAGCTCGCGGCGAATTTGGTGACCCACGCGGTCGCTAATCCCTACGGGGTAAACAGCGAGGCCGCGGGCGGTGTTAGCGTGTCATATAATTCGACCTGGGCGGGCCACGCGTCGGCTACGGGCTTGACAAATGACACCCGCGAGGTCCTCGAGCCCTACAAGGTGAGGGGGGTGTATTAAAATGCTCCCGTCATTTTGCAATCAAGAGATAACTCGCATTAGGCCAGGCACAACAACCGCGAGGGGGTCAGTCATTCCCGATTGGTCGGCCGAGGCGGTCGACACCCTCAAAATTACGGGGTGCTCCGTACAACCCGCGACGACGAGCTTGACGCAAGACGGGCGAGTCCTGGGAATATCGGAGGGAATGACGGCATATTTGCCCGAGGGCTCCGATGTGAGACCGGGCGACCGCATCCTTTTTGACGGTCAAGTTTTCACAATCAACGGCGAGCCTAAAGCCTGGGCGGGCCCGTTTACCCGTTCTAACATTCAACTCAATTTGATTCGTTGGGAGGGGTGACAAATGTCCGAGATTAGGCTCAAGTTTGACAGCGCGGGTTTTAGGGCGCTCTTGTTATCCGACGGGGTCAAGGACCTCGTCACGGACAAGACGACGGAAATCGCACAAAGAGCGAACGCGAACGCGGGCGGCGACGGATTCGAGACCTCAATCGAGGTCGGAGGTTACGGCGGCGGCCGTTGGGTCGGGTTTGTTCATTCTACCAACGCGGAGGCCTACAAGGCCGAGGCCGAGGACAAAGTATTAACAAGGGCGGTGACACAATGAGCACAATCGACATTTTGAAACCGACGGACATCGAGAACGAGGTCAGACTCGCGCTAATGGACTACCTAACCGCGTATGTGAGACCGCTCCCGAAAGGGTTTATCACCCCGTCGGTCCTTATCACGGCAACGGGCGGCAATAGCGCCGACACGATTGACGCGTTTACGGTCGTGCTTGATGCAAGAGCCGAAACCGACGAGGCGGCGGTTGATTTGATTAACACCGCGGTCGGTTTGCTCGAGGCCCAGGCGGCCCGACAATTCGGCGCCCTCCGCTCCGTAAAAATCAACAGCCTGGCGAGGTGGGGGAATGACCCCGCAAGGCCCGACCTCAAGTTATGCACCGCGACCCTAATCGTGCGGGCTCACCGTGAGGCCGTAACAATTCCCACAATCTAAAATCTTATTTATGGAGGTAATACTCTTATGGCAAGTAACAAGGTAAACCTCGGAATCGGTGACGTGACGGGTATGTTTTACACAGCACCCGCGGGGACAGCTCTCCCCACCTATCCCGGCGAGACTCTCGCGGCTGATTGGGTCGAGTGCGGCGCGGTTAGCGATGCGGGCCTCACCTGGGCGACGGGAAAGGACTCCGACCCGCTCCGTGATTGGAGCAAGACAGTACGCCGCTTGATGTCGGGCGACGAGGGCGGCACCGTAACGGCTCCGCTCCTCTACACCGAGGAGGAGACCCTCAAGACAATTTTCGGCGCCGACAATGTAACAATTACGGCGGCCGATGCTACACACGGCAAGATAACAAGCGTCACCGTGGCGCCTGGCGTGAGCGCTCCGTCAATGGCTTTCTTATTCATTATGAAAGACGGCGACGATTTGCTTTATCTCGGCACCGAGGAGGGAATCGTTCGCGATGTCTCCGATGTGTCATTTAGCCCGACCGAGGCGATTGTTTGGGAGTGCACAATTGAGGCGGCATCCTGGACATTCGCAAAGAATGACGGACAGCACGCCTAATTATTAGGAGGTTAAAACGATGCCAATTTTAGACTTAAACAAGAGGAGAGCCGAGCGCCCGGTCATCGAGCCGCTCGAGCTTAAAATCGGGGAAAAGGTTTTTTATATCCCCCTCGGTCAGTCTATCAAGTATTTTGAGCTTGCGGAATTGACCGACACGGAAAAACAGCGCGAATTTTTCGCGCGTTATATTGACGCCGAAACTATGGAGACCCTCACGGTCGCCGACATTAGCGACATTATGAGCGCGTGGTCGGATGCGACAACAAAGGGAACGGGGTCAACACTGGGGGAATCATCGGCCTCGCGCGATTCGTAACCGAACACGACGGGGCTCTTGAGTATGACCTCATTACTCGAACGCCTTATAGTTTGGATGATTTGGGGGGAGCCTTATCGTGGGGCTCCCTCCGTTCATTCATCCACAACATCGGGACCGATAGCGCTCTCGGGCGCGACCTCGGCAAGGCGACGGGGTGGGAGACGACTCTCAAAACGAACACAATCCTCGCCGACATTTATGACCTATTGCAAGTAATAAATAGTAATATAGTTAAATTTGCGACGCGTGGAAAAGTAAAAAAGAAAATTCAACCCTATCCGAGACCTGGAAAGGGTGACGATAACAAGCGCATCGGCAAGGGGGCGGTCAGCCTCGACGCGATGCGCGAATTTATAAGGAGGCGAACAAGTGGCAAGCGGTGACCGTATAAATGTAGGTAATGCCTATGTGACAATCATCCCGAGCCTTGAGGGAGCTCAACAGTCTATAAGTGAACAGCTCGGCGCCTCGGCGGGCGCGGCCGCGAAATCGGTCGGCGAACAGTCGGGCCAGGATTTCGGTAACGCGTTAGCGACGGGAATCAAGGCAACGGCGGCGGTCGTGGCGGCGGCAACGGCGGCGGTCGCGGGTGCGGCTATTGCTACGGGTAAAGCCTTTATTCAAGCGGCGAATGATGTCTCCGAGTGGGGGAACACCGTCGACAAAGAGAGTCAAAAAATGAATATGACGGCCGAGGGTTATCAGACCTGGGCCTTTATTCTTGAGCACGCGGGCGCCTCAATCGACGGAATGAAAAACGCGATGAAAAAATTGACAATCGCGGCCGAGGAGGGCAACGACGCATTTGACGCGCTCGGAATCTCCGAGGAACAGCTCGCGGCGATGTCTCCCGAGGAAACTTGGAACGCCACAATCGAGGCCCTCCAAAATGTAGCGGATGAGGGCGAAAGGACCGCCCTCGCGAATGAGCTCCTCGGCAAGGGCGCGGTCGAACTCGCGCCGCTCTTTAATATGACAGCCGAGGAAACCGACGAACTCAAGACCCAGGTCAAGGAGCTCGGCGGTATTATGTCCGACGACGCGGTCAAGGCGGCGGCCGAATATCAAGACGAACTACAAAATATGAATGTAGCGCTTGACGGCGTCAAAAATAATATGATGTCGAAATTTCTCCCGGGGATGTCTCAAGTGATGAAAGGCTTGAGCCTTGTATTCTCGGGCAACGGCGGCATCGAGGAAATCAAGGCGGGCCTCGGTGAAATCACGGCGAATATTGTCGAATTGAGCCCCGAATTTTTTGAGATTGCGAGCGCAATCGTGACATCGGTCCTCGAGGGATTCGGCGCGATGCTACCCGTCGCGGCCTCCTCGATTTTCGGGTTTATAAGTGATGCGCTCGTCACGGTGACGGGGCTCTTGCCCTCGCTCTTGCCCGTAATAACGACGGGAATCTCGAGCCTAATGTCGACGGTCCTCGACTGTCTCCCGCTGATAACCTCGAGCCTTTTGACACTCGTCACGGACCTCGTCGTATGGTTATCAAGTGGGACAAATGTCAAGACATTCGTCGACGGTATTGTCAAGCTCGTCGGCGCGGTCGTGAGTCAAATCGGTCTTGTTTTGCCCGTGCTATTGCCCGCGGTCGTGAGCATTATCGGGGATGTGGCGACTTGTCTCACAACGCCCGACAATATCGCGATATTACTCAACGCGGTCCTTTTGGTGGTCGGCGCGGTCATCCAGGCCCTCGTCAATGTGGTCCCCGAATTTATTGACTATTATGTCGGCCTCGTCACAAATATCGCCGATGTAATAATAGGATTCACGAATTGGGTCGAGCCTTATGTCAGCCAGGGCCTCAATTATGTCCTCGGTCTGTTTAATTCTTGGGGCTCGAGCATCAAGTCATTTTTCTCGGGAATCGTCTCGACAATCACCTCGACCGTCTCGAATTGGGTCGGAAATATCAAGGCGACGATTGTCAATTTTACAATCGGCATATATAACACCGTCACGGGTTGGATTTACAACCTACAAAACGGCTTTATAAACGGTTTTAATTCTATCACCTCTTGGGTCGGGAATATTCTCGGCTCAATCGGTCAATTTGTCAGCGATGTCGTGAGCACCCTCTCGGGATTGCCCGGTCAAATAGTCTCAATCGGGTCAGATATGGCCGAGGGCTTAATTAACGGCCTCGATGTCGATTGGGTCGTTGACCAGGTCAAAAAGCTCGGCAAAAAGGCAATCAAGGCCCTCAAGGAAACCCTCGGCATCGCGAGCCCGTCGAAAGAGTTTGAAAAAATCGGATATTTCTCGGCGCTCGGATTCGGCGGCGGTTGGTCTGACGAAATGGATAATATCACCGACGAAATGGTCGACAGTATGACAGACCTCACGGGGTCAATGTCGGCCGAGGTGACGGCCTACGGCGCGGGCGGCGCGGCGACGATTGGAGACACTACGACCTACAACGGCGGCGCGGTGACAATGAATATCTACGGCGCCGAGGGCCAGGATGTCAACGAGCTCGCGGATGTTATCGCGGAAAGGCTCGGAGATATGACAGCACGAAAGGGGGCCGTTTATGCCTAAACTTTTTAACTTTACCACCTCGAGGCGTGGCCTCTTGGTATATGGAGGCGAGGCCTCGGCCGATTTTGGCATCGTTTTAGCCGAGGCTCCCGCTTTCGAGCGCCCGACCCGTAAACAGTCAGTTTTTACGGTCCCGGGCCGAAACGGTGCAATAATTCAGCAAGAGAACGCGTGGAATGATGTCTCGAGGGTTTATAAGGTTTGGGTCGCTGACTCGGCCGACAAGGACCTCACGGACACGGTCGACGCGGTCGCGGCTTGGCTCAATTCAAAAACGGGTTACAACAGACTCGAGGACAATTTTGAGCCCGATGTCTACCGTTTGGCTTATTACTCGGGCGGTGATTCGTTTACTAACGATTTGACACAATACGGCGAGGCATCGCTCCGCTTTACTTGTAGGCCCGAGCGATTCCTCAAGGATGCCGACAACGAGCTCGAGGTCGTGAACGGCTCCGAGATTATAAACGAGACACGATTCGCCTCAAGGCCCTTGATTCACCTCGAGGGCTCGGGTTTGGTGAGTTTTTCGATTGAGGGCGTCACAATCACGGCGAGCATTGCGGATTATATCAACATTGATTGTGAGTCAATGAACGCCTACCGAGAGCCCGCCGAGAATATGAACGCAAATATAACGGGGACATTCCCCACGATAGGCCCAGGCGTGGCGAATATCGGCATAACGGGAACGGTGACAAGGGCCACGATACGGCCGCGGTATTTCACAATATAAGGGGCGAGGTTTATGATTCCTATTCTTTTTGACAATATAACCGAGGGCGTGGTCCCGACAAATTACGGCCTGGGCGCATTGACCGACGCGCTCAAGTGCGAAATTACCGAGGCCAGGAATTCAAGTTATGAGCTCGCGCTCGAGTATGCGGCCGACGGAATCCACGCGGCCGACATCGAGCCGAATCGGTTTATAATTGCAAAACCTAATTACACCGACACGCCTCAAATTTTCAGAATCTACAAGGTCGGGAAAACAATCAAGGGCAAATTTACCGTCAACGCTCAACATATTAGCTACGATTTGAGCGGCAAGGTAATAACAACGGGCTCGGCATCGTCAGCGGCCGAGGCTTGCGTTTTACTTGAGGCCCAGGCGGGAGCCTTTACCATTGACACGGACAAGACCACGGTCGGCGCGTTTAATATCGACGCGCCCGCATCGGTGAGGTCATTTTTTGGCGGCAAGGCGGGGAGTCTCCTCGATGTCTACGGCGGCGAGTGGTATTTTAACAATTACACCGCGAGCCTTAAAGCATCGCGAGGCACCGACCGCGGTGTTACAATTCGCTACGGGAAAAATTTGACCGACCTCTCCCAGGTCCTCGATATGTCAAACCTCGTCACCGGGGTCATCCCGTATTATATCGACCCGAACGGCGTCAAGACAGTCGGGACAAAGGTCGACACGGGGCTCGTCTTGGATGTCTCCCGTGATGTGGCTCTCGACTTTTCGAGTGATGTCGACCCCGAGAGCTCGGTCCCTATTGCGACACAGCTCGGCACCCTGGCGACGAGATATATCTCGAATAATAACTTGGTCGCTGTCTCAAACGCGATAACGCTTGATTTTGTGCAAATGCAAGGCCTCACCGAGCGCGTCGATTTGTGCGACACGGTCAAGATATATTTTGAGCCTTTAGGCCTCGCGGTTAGCGCGAAATGTATTAAAACCGTTTGGGATGTTTTACGCGAGAGATATGTCAAGACATTATTCGGAGACACCCGCGCAAATATAACCGACACAATCGCGAACAATGTCAAGAGCATCGAGCGGGCGGCCTCGCGTGACTATGTCAACGAATCGAGTCAGCTAATAACGGGAAACCTCGGCGGGTATGTAATACTTGACGACTCCGACGGAGACGGCAAACCCGACCAAATTCTCATTATGAACACCGACGACAAGGCGACCGCGACCCAGGTGTGGAGATTTAACAAGGGCGGGCTCGGTTACGGCACCTCATACGCGGGGCCGTTTTCAGATATTGCCTTGACCTCCGACGGAAAAATCAACGCCTCGAGAATCAAGACGGGGACCTTGACGGCTAACATCATCAAGGCGGGGGTCCTCTCCGACGCCCAGGGCAACAGCTCGATAAATATGACGACGGGCCGCGCCCGAATGGAGGATTTTGAGGCCAAAAACAGCCTTGAGCTCTTAAACGATAACAACGCGCGCAAGGGTCTATTCTATGTCGACAGCGGCGGCAATACACTTTTATATTTGAGGGCCGCAAGCTCAAACACTGACCTCGTCAGAATTTGGGCCAACGACCCGAACGGCTCGGGGGTTTTTCAGTTAGCAAAAACCGACGGCACCCTTATAAACGAGGCGGGTCAGACCTCCGCGGGCGGCGGCGGTTACGGCATACGCAACGCGAGCGGGGTCGTGGTCGGCCGACTCGAATCACAGAACGGCGGCGCATATTTCAGCCTTGCCGATGATGTCGGAACACAAAATATTTATCAATCGGGAACTAACGGGCAAATCGTTTGCGTTTCCTTGATTCAGACCTCGAGCCGAAAGGTCAAGGAAAACATCGAGCCAATGGATGACGCCGACAAGCTCCTCGAGCTCGAGGCGGTCAAGTTTGACTATAAAAACAAGGCCCTCGGCACCGACAAGCGCGGTTTTATTGCCGAGGATGTGGCGCCCGTATTGCCTGGCCTCGTCAAACCCGAGACCGACACGACACCCGCGAGCCTTGATTATATTCAAATGGTCCCCTATCTCCAGGCAATCGCCAAAAGACACGACGCCGAGATTAAAGACCTCAAGGCACAGATTAAAGAGCTAACCGAAAAAATAAACAAATTGGAGGGCTAATAAATGGAAATTATCAACCTCAATCTAATCCCCGGCAAGGCGTGGCCCGTGGCTCACGCGACACAATTCGACAAGGGCCGCGAGTTTAGGGCAAACCTATTCGAGGGCTCCCAGGTTTACACCCTGGCGGGTGACGAGACAGTCGACGCAATCATCAAGAAACCCGACGGGAATCAAGTCATCGAGACCCTTGTCAATACGGCCGACAATTATGTCATCGTGACAACGACCGAGCAAATGACAGCGGTCGCGGGGCCGAGCCTGGGCGAAATCAGAATAACAAAAGACGACACGGTCATCGGGTCCCTCAAGTTTATCCTCGAATGTGAACAGTCAGCCGACACGGGAATCGAATCGCACAGCGAAATAAATAACCTCGAGACCCAGGTCGCGGCAATAGTCGCGGACCAGTACGCGGCCGAGGATGTCATTTTTGACAATACCCCGACGGCGGGCCACGGTGTAGGTTTTGCGGTGACCTCGGAGGGTGTATTAAACGCAATACCCGACGAGCTCAACGACCTTGACGATGTAAACATCAGCGGGGCGGCCCAGGGTGAGGCGCTTGTATGGAACGGCGCCGAGTGGGTCAATGGTACCGTGTCAACTGTCGGCTCAATAGACGACCTCAACGATGTCGACACCACGGGCAAGGCTAACGCTGACAGTTTGCGTTATAACGCCACGGCGCAAGAGTGGGAGGCAAAACCGACCACGGTCGAAATGACGCTTGCGGAGTATGAGGCGCTCGGTGGCGATTATAGCGGTTATGAAAACACAAATATCATAATCACCGATGCCCCCAACCTCAACGCAACGGCTCAAGACATCAGTTATGACGGCTCTACTGATACAGTTTGGAATAAGGTGGAGAGCAAGGGGAGCAAAACGCAAACCATAACATTCACGGTTGAAAGTGGAGTAACACCAACTTATTTATCGGCAACGAAAACCGATAAACTTGTTACCTTGTCGGGTGAGGTTAGATTTACTGGCTCGGCTAATGCGTGGACTAATCTCGGCACAATAGCCTATCCACCCACAGTTTCACAGATAGGTGTTCCTGCCGTAAACACGGCAAACGGAACTCTAATGGGAATTCTACAAGTTCAAGGCACGGGGGTTGTTAGGATATATCCGACAAGTGCCGTGTCAAACGGTGTTTGTGGCTTTACCACATCATTTATGACTAACGCATAAAGGAGGCTCACAATGTCAAAACAGATATATATAGATAGCAACGGCAACGAGGTATTAGTTAGCGGAACAGTAAACACAGCCGATATGATGCCGATGTCGGGAAATGATAGCAAAAAAGTAAGCGAGGCAATCGGCGACCTCTCCACCCTCACTACCTCTGTCAAATCTTCTTTGGTCGGGGCGGTGAATGAGGTGAATGGCAAAATCAACGGCATAACTTCTGTAAACCTTGATTTTTCTATTTCATGTCGAACAAGTGCAACGGGTATATGTCCTTATAGGTCAAGCGGTAGTGAGGCGGTAAACATAACAAGTTTGCCAGACTACCCAACGGGTAAAACAATACTCGCTGTAATACCTCAATATTCATATTTGGCGGGTTTGGGTAATATGTCGCAACCTTGTTTGGTGAATATTTACGGCACGACTATATATGCAGGCTCTTATGCAAGCGGTGATGTAGATGTTAGAGTAACTGTTTTATACAAAGACTAACAAATTGAAATAACTTTCAAAATGTTTTAGTCTAATTTCAAAATTTCACGGAGGTTTTGAAAATGAAAAAACAATTACTTGTTATTTTTGATACTGATAACAATTTGCACGGTTTGACGGTCGTTGACCTTGAGGAAAAACTACCCAACGGCAATAACAAGGTTATCAAGGTTTTAATTGGTGATTATGCCGACGAGGTTTACAAGGACTTGACCGAGGACAAAGCATAATAAGCGGTTTTGAAATTATCAACACAAAATCTGTTGGTAAATTTGCAAGGGTATGATAACAAGTTTACAATACCTTTTACGCAATTCACCAAAATAGGAATTGAAACGACAACAAAGGCAACCCAGAGGGGTTGTCTTTTTTATAGGCAGAAAACAAAAGGAGGCTCAAACAATGAGACTAGGTGACACAATCGCAACAGGCGAGGCAAAGGGTAGCGACTATCCGAGGTTCAAAGGCTCTGTCAAGATCACACTAAAAGACGAGGTCACAGGTGAGGTCAAGACAGTTGAAAAGCACAACACACAGACAGACGCTCTGCCCGACATTTTCAAGGGCAATTTTGGCGGTCTGTTAGATTACAGTAACTTTGCAGACCTGTTTACTACTTACCTAGGCGGTGTGCTTGTTTTCGCAGACCCTCTGGGTAATGACCCGACAAGTTATGGCATACCCGCGCAGACCTCCAACGCCTGTGTCGCTCATGCCGGACAAGTGCCGCTAACCTCTCAAAATGACGATACAACGAGAGGCAACCCAGATGACACCAAGACAGTTATTACAAGAGACTCTGTCAAACTTGTTTGGACTTGGTTGCCTAGTGCGGGTAACGCACCGAGAATATCGGCTCTTGGTCTTACTCACTCCGACATAGGCTCTTACGGGTGCGGCAGAGACTCGGAGGCGCAAAAGTTGCTCAACCCCTTTGCACAGGTCGCCTGTCAATCTAAAAACTATGTCTATGCAGATGACGCAAGGGCAATACTTGCGATAAATGACAATATAGCCTATACCTTTTATCTTGTAGACAGTACAACTGTTGATATATTCAAGACACCTGTTAACAACTCAAAGTTTAGGTTACAAGGCGGCGCACTTGAACCGCAGACCGCCTACACAACCAAGATCACGGCGACAATCCAAGACTACAAGACAACAAGTAGCGGCGGTTGTTACTATCACTTTGACTTTGCGAACAACAAACTTATCTTGTTTGGTGTAGACACACAGGGCGGGTCACTCTTACTCAAAGACGAGATAGACTTGACGAGTGGCGCGGTCACAAGTTCTACAATTACTGTCACAGGTTGTAAACTGTGGAAATTTACGGGTCAGAATAGCAGTAGCACTACTGGTTATCAAAACACACCTTTGACAATTCCTACTCGGGCTATGATCTACAACAACAACTTGTTTGTCTACGGCAACCGAGGCACAGGCGAATACGACAGACACCCTACCGAGATTTGGAAAATTGACCTTGCAAACACAGGCAATATATCACAGGTCAACACAGACCTTGCCTCACCCTTTGACGGGCAGAGCGGCTCAAGGACTAATGAGAGGTTCACTAATAGTGGCGGTCTCATAGTGCATGACTCGTTCATTATCAACGGCGACAAAGTCTATCCTGTCAACTCAAAGAGTGCGCCTATAACGGGCAACTACATATATAGTGACCCAGAGGGCATAAGTGCGCCGGTCTTTGGTGTAGGCACAGGCGCAACGGCAAACGCAATCTCTGTAAACAAATGCTATCTTGCAACCCTGTTTAATCTTGACACACCTGTTGAGAAAACGCCGACACAATCAATGAGCATTGAATACACCCTCACGCAGACAAACTAAAGGGGGTGCAAGATGACCGCAGAGACAATAACCGCAATAGTGGCGGCAATATCAACCTTTATAGGTTCTCTGTCGGGTGTGCTTGTGAGTAACAAGTTGACTACTTATCGCATAGAGCAACTAGAGAAAAAACTAGACAAGTTCACCGACTCACAAGACGCCCTCAATGATGATCTAAAAGAACGAGTAATTAAGTGTGAGCAATCGACCAAGTCTGCACACAAGAGACTAGACGGACTTGTGAGCAAATTGCAGATTACCGAGACTTGGCGACAAGACGAGTAAAGGAGGCACGATCAATGAAAAATACAATCACTAATGCTACTTGGTGGAAATGTGCGGGGGTTAGAGCCTTAAAGACCGCCGCACAAGTAGCAATCGCAACTATCGGCACAACGGCTCTTTTTGAGTCCGTCAATTGGGCGGTAGTGGGTAGCACCGCACTACTCGCCGCAATACTCTCTCTGTTGACCTCTTTGGCGGGTCTGCCAGAGGTTGACACAGACAAGGAGGCATGATCTATGAGCAAAAGAAATGACTTTGTCACAAAGGCTCTGTCTTGGGTAGGCACTAAAGAGGGGTCAAAGGGTCACGCGCAGATAGTCGCAGACTACAACAAGGCGTGTGACAAGGGGCGCAAGGCAGACACTAACTCTCTTTGGTGTGCATTGTTTGTCGGTGCGGTAGCACAAGAGACCGACAATGTATTGACCGGCTCTGTCGGTGTGCCTGTTGACTACTCATGCGGCAAGGGTTCGCACTCCTTAATAGAAAAGGCGAGGGCGGCTAATATCTGGGTTGAAGATGACACCTACACCCCTTGTGTCGGTGACATTATCATCTATGCGTGGAACGACCCCAAGCCAAAGACAGACAATACCACAGGACACGACCACACAGGTATTATCACTAGTGTTGCTCAAAAGTCTTTTGTTGTGACCGAGGGCAACAAGTCAAATGCGGTAGGCAATAGGCGTATGAGTGTCAACGCAGAGAATATCAGAGGCTTTATCTGCCCTGTTTTTGCAGACGAGCAAGTGAACCCAGAGCCTACACCTACTCCGACTCCGACACCTACCCCAGAGCCTACGCCCACAGGCGAGACATACAAGGTAGTCAAGGTAAATACCAACTTGAGAATACGCAAAGAGCCTACAACGAGTTCTGAAAAAGTAGGCAGACTCGCTAACGGCGACAGGGTGACAATCTACGATCAAGTCAACGGGTTTGGCAAGGTTATTGATTGTCCGTGTTACACAGACCCTACTTTGAAACACAAGACAACCTGTCCTGTCGGTTGGGTGTCTATGTCTTATCTGCAAAAGGTATAACAGATGACCGCGCCGGTCTTTTATCTGTCCTGTAATTCAATGTTACCTCCCCTAATTATAGATTTGCAACAACTCAACACGGCGCGGACTCTTTAACCTCTGACCCTCACCCTTTGTGGTGGGGGTCTTTTTTTATGCCTATTTGGTTTAGTAATACTTAACCCCAAGTAAACTAGAACAAGTGTTTGTCGCCCCTTTTGTCGCCCCGTCAAAAAGCAAACACCCCTCAAGACCTTATGTCTCAAGGGGTGTAGGTGGTGCGCCTGACAGGACTTGAAAATAATATACATGAGGACAAATGACCTTGTAAAGTCTGCAAAGTGTCTATTTATAGGCTCTTTGCTCTTGACCTGTCCTCACCCTGTCTGCGAGTTGTCCTCTTGTGTCGCCCCTTTTTGTCGCCCCTTTTAGAGCATAAAACAACCCCTCATAACGAGGGGTCTTTTTTATTGGTTGCCCTTGTAGGTGTCGCACCTACTCTGCGAGGGTCAAAGTCTCGCGCACTACTGTTATACTAAAGGGCATTGACACCCTTATTATATCAGAGTGCGGCAAATATCCTGTTGAGTGTATCTTGAGCAAGTCTCAACTCTGACTCTGTTGTGTGTCCGTAGACCTCAAGGGTAGGCATATCAAGAGAGTGACCGCACAAGGACTTCAAACAGATTAGAGGCAGACCGGCAGTCGCAAGGTTCGTAATATAAGAGTGTCTGAAATTGTAGAGGGCGACACTCTCACAGTTCAACTCTTGGCGTATCTTGAGCCAATGTTTGGCGGGTAGGTCTTGGCAGAGCATACCGCCGCTAAAGTTAGGAAATATCCAAGGACTATTAAGACTCTGGGTCAAGGCTCGTTGTGCCTCAAACTCTCTCAAGGCTATGTCGGGCAAAAACTGTGTGCGGCGGCTATTCTCGGTCTTGCCCTCTGTGACACGCATTGTCCTTGTGACCGCTCGTCTTATGGTTAGCCGGTCGCCGTCAAGATCAACCCACCGCAGACCGCAACACTCGGAGGGGCGCAGACCGCACAGGTACAATATGCGGTAAAAGTGTATAAAGTAGTCATCTGCAAACGGCTCGTTATCGTCAAACAACCTCTTTGCCACAAAGGGTGTAATAATTGCCTTTTCCTTTTGGGGTGCGTTCTTTGGGGTGTAGAGCAACGCAGAGTTTGCAACTTGGAGTCCGTCTCTCTCGCAGAACTTGAGAAAAGACCCGACAATCTGTCTAACTGTCTTGTAATACCGCCGAGAGTATAACTCGCCGTTCTTTTTCCTTGCACTATTGATTATTATTTGCCACTCATTGACAGACATACTAGACACGATCTTGTGTTTGCATTTGGGTAGTATGTTGTTTTTGCCTATTATCTCGACATTACGCAGAGCCTCTGGGCAATATCTTACAGACAGGTCATCTAAAAACCGCGCCCACTCATAAGCGACAGAGGCTTTAACTGTGCCACCGCACTCATACTCGGTGCGCTTTTTTAATACCTCGTTCCTACCGGCAACACCCTTTTTGGTGCTTGTGAACTTCTTTACACAACGGCGGTTCTCATAGACACGCAGAACCCACCGCCCCTCTTTGTCCGACCACACAGGCGCACTCATACCGCACCGCCTTTGTTTTGATCTCGCATGACCTTTACTATAGCCGCTACCTGTTGTAGTTGGACAGGCGACAGGTCATATAACATACCCTTTATAGCCTCTATCTGGGGTTGAGTCTCTGCGGTCTCTGTCTCGTCATCTGCATAGACCGAGAACAACTCCACAGGGTCAACACCGAGAGCCTGTGCGAGTAGTGGCAACTTATCAAAGGCAAGGTCATTTTTGCCTTTTTCAAGACTACTGATTGCCGCTCTTGAGGTGTAGCCGCACTTGGTCGCCACCTCTTGTTGACTCTTGCCCTGTGCCTGTCTCAAGGACTTTACATAAGCACCAAACCGCAACGCCCTCTCTCTGTCTTTGTCGTTCATATATTGCACTCCTTAAAGGCTTATATAATAAAGCCTGTGTTGTTGTAACGCAATAGTAACTTACTTAATGTCAAATTATACTTGACAAGGACTATTGTTATTTGTAAAGTCTAATTGTCAACTATGACATGACAAACCAAGAGAGGAGGTAAAGTAATGATTGACTACGACAAGTTGAGAGGCGCACTCGCAGAAAAGCGAATTACACAAGCGGAGATTGCAACTGTCCTTGGTTGCTCAAGACAGGCAATCTCAAACAAGATGACCGGCAAAAACTCTCTGACTATCCGAGACGCAACGGCAATAGTTAAACTGATTGAGGCAGACTCGGACACGATCAAAGACATTTTTTTTGCCGATAGTGTCAAATGATATTTGACACAGGTTACAAGGAGTACAACAAATGAGACAGACAAAAAAGTCAAACTATCCCGTTATAACGGCAGAGTTTACGAACCTTGCAGAACTTGCAGAGGTCATGCAGACAAGCACCAAGACGGCACAAAGAACCTTGAACGGTGAGCGGTCATTCAAGATCACAGAAAAGAGGCGCATTTGTGAATACTTGGGGCGTGAGTTGTCGGAGGTGTTTTGAATGTATAACAGGCTCTTTAATCTGTTTGCCGTTCTAACCCTCTTGGGCGTGGGTTTTATCGTCACGGCGACCCCGTACCTATTCGACTATTCAGAGGCACAGGCAGAGCCGCCCAGAGCAAATGTGAGCATTACAAGGGCATATAAGCCCCTCTCTGCATTTGAGGTAGAATTCGACCCTACACCGGCACTTGAGACCAAGGCAAACAAAGAGACGGCAAAGGCAAGGTTAGACGAGGCACAGGCAATCTATGACCTCATAGACTCGGTAGACCCTGTCTATGTCAAGTTGATCTACAAAGGCGAGTTCTACTCGACAATGTATGCCGCCACAGTTGAACAATGCGGCAACACCCTTGGTATTACGGCAAGTGGAAAAAAGGTTACAACAGACCCCACCTGTCACACAGTAGCGGTTGACCCCTCTGTCATACCTCTTGGCACAAAACTTGTCATAGAGGGTTACACAGACCCTCTGATTATCTTTGAGGCAACAGACACGGGGTCTGCAATCTGCGGTTATGACATAGACATTTTCACCGAGAGCGAGAGCGAGTCGAAAACCTACAACCCCTGTTATCTGTCCGTGTGGATAGTTGAGGACTAAAGGAGGCATTATGACAGATTTACTTTTACATTTTTTCTTTTTACTTATCGGGTTTGGGTGCGGTTTTGTGTTTGCCTGTTTTGGTGCGGCAAAGATCATAACCGAGAACAAAGACCTAAAAGACAGGCTCGTTGAGATTACCGCAGAGCGAGACAGGCTCAAGGGGTCTGCACAGGTCATAGAGATTAAAGACCACCGCAAAGAGGCGGCAGATATAACCGGCAATTATTTTACTGAATTCTAATCACAAGGAGGCAACACAATGTCAAAACAATTATCAATCTACTCTAAATTACACCACCACTCCAACAAAGATGTAACTATCTCTATTGGTAAAGACAAGAGAGTCAATATCACTTTTCGCAACTACTCTTGGCGCAAGGTCACAGACTCCGAGTTTGTGAGTATAGCGGTCAAAGATAGTGCGTTGAGGTTTGGTGACGGCATGAGTTGTGCAAACAACAACAGGGTCTATAAGTTGACAATCAACAAAAAGGTCGAGTCTGCCCGTTATGTCGGGGTTACTTACAACTCATACCCAGAACTCTACAAGTTTATTGAGCGCAGAGGCGGTGACGATTTGTCAATATCATTCAATCTGCACCCTATCGAGCCTGTCACGCCGCCTGTTATCAAGACACTTGAACCGCCTGTCATTCAGACACCCGAGAGAGTGTCGCCCAGAACGGCAGAGACACCGCACAGGGTCTTTATGGACGGCGAGGAGGTCGAGTTATACAACCCACCGACAAACCCGTTGAGAGTCGCTCTAAACAATATGGACAAATCGTCTCTTGTTGATCTTTGCTTGTGTCTTATCAAAGGAGGCAAGGACAATGTATGACTTCAAATATGAGGTAGTGGCGGTGAGTTATGAACTCAAAAAGCGCGTTGTTATTGCTACCGATTTGACAGATGACGAGTCGGACAGGGTGAGGCGTAACTATATCAACAAAAACGGGTTGACCTGTTATATCGGAGGTCGCAGAGTGCCGGTTCAAGTAAACATATACCGCCTCAAGAGACCCAAGGTCTTTAAGGGCGACAAGGAGGGCAGATGATATGACACTTAAAGAGTTTTTCTATTGTGCCTGTGGTGAGGTTCATGTCATAGAGGGCGAGGACTCCGACCACGCAGAGATATTGACTATCCCTTGTGAGGGCATAGACGAGACACCCTACACACTCTCACCCGACCTGTTGAGTCGTGAGGTTTTCTTGTTTGAGGCAAAGTCTAGCGAGAGTGTGACAGTTTATCTCAAGACCAAGGAGGACAAACAATGAGCATATATGACGAGGACGGCAATTACCCGCACAAGTGCAGAACTAACGCACAAGAGGGCGTGTGTTGTGACTCTTGCATAACGAATATTGCAGAGTGCGAGGGCGGCAAACTCTATGAGTATAACGGGTCTTGGCTCTGCCGTGATTGCTTAATAGAACAAATCTTTGATGACCTGTCGAGCATTAGTGCAGATGACAACTACTACAACGATTAAGGAGGGCAAACAAATGCCAGAAAACAATAATTATTTCATTGATCTATACAATGTCAATGTCAACGAACACACCGAGAAAAAAGGCGACTTGACCTACCTGTCTTGGGCGTGGGCGTGGGCAGAACTCAAAAAGAGACACCCAGACGCAAATTACACGGTCTATGAGAACGAGAGAGGGTGGAATTATCACACGGACAACTCAACCTGTTGGGTCAAAGTGGGTGTTACTGTCTGCGGTATCGAGCATATCGAGTATTTACAAGTTATGGACTACAAGTGCCGCTCTATACCTTTTGAGTCTGTGACCTCGTCTGACATTGTCCGCTCTATTCAGAGAGCGACCACCAAGGCTATTGGTAGGCATGGTCTCGGACTCTATATATACGCCGGTGAGGACACCACAGAGACCGAGGCAGACAGGGTGCGAGAGTTGAACTCTGCAAAACAGGCATTGACGGACTTTTGTTATCAGTTCGACCCGACAGGCAAGACCGCCGCCGCCGTGTGGAAAAAGTACAAGATAGACACCCTAGACAACCCCTCCGACATTCTCAAGTTACTTGATGACTACAAGGCAAAGGCAGAGGCACAGGCAAAGGAAAAGAGCAAGGACAAGGGCAAGGAGGCGACAACAGATGACAAGTGACATAGACAAACAGACGGACGAGTACGCAGAGTGGCTACCCGTAGACAAGGCGAACAAGTACGGCGTGACTTGTTCAGAGTGCGGCACTTACTCAAGATATCCGGACAGGGTTTGCCCGTTGTGCGGTAGGCGCATGAGTTATGGTGACGATCTAGTCTGACAAGGAGGTGACAACAGATGACAGACAATAAGCGGTTCTATTGGCTCAAGTTAAGGCGTGACTTCTTCAAGAGACACGATATAAAGATACTTGAGTCAATGCCACAGGGCAAAGAGTATGTCTTGTTTTATATCAAACTCCTTGCAGAGTCCGTAGATCACGGCGGCGAGTTGAGGTTTAACGAGACGATACCTTACACGGCAGATATGTTAGCGGCGGTCACAGACACAGACACCGAGGTTGTAGACAAGGCACTTGATAACCTCAAGACTCTTGGTCTCTTGGTGGTCGCAGATGACGGCACAATGTCTCTGCCCTATGCGGTCAAACTCATAGACTCTTGTGCGGACAACGACAACGCAAGGCGACAGGCTCGTTATCGCAACAAATCAAGCGAGTTTGATAATTGCGTTATGAAAAGTAACGGCAGAGTAACGCAGAGTAACGCAACGAGTAACGGTGAGAGTAACGCACAGAGTAACGGCAAAGTAACGCAGAGCGTTACAAAAAGTAACGAGATATTAGATATAGAGATAGATACTAGAGTTATAGATAAAGAGAGAGAGAGTATAGAGAGAGAAAAGACCGGCGACAGGTCGCCTCGCCCTCGCTTTATTAAACCCTCGCCAGATGACATATTGTCTTATTTCACCGACTACGCATACAAAAAGGGCATAAACATTGACCCTGTTGTCGAGTCCGAGAGGTTCTACAACTACTATGAGTCAAACGGGTGGAGGGTAGGTCGTAACCCTATGCGAGATTATAAGGCGGCTTGTCGTAATTGGTTACTCAACAACTTGAGCAAGACAAAACCTTTGCCGCCTAGTGCTAACCCCTTTGGTGACTTGTTGGGGGGTGAGGTCTTATGACGAGAGACGAGGTCGCCGCCGTTCTGTATTCAATCAATGATCTATACCCTCATGTCAAGACAACCCCAGAGGCGGCAAGACACAGAGTTGACCTGTGGTATGAGGCACTCAAGGAGTACGACACCAAGGTTGTAGTTGAGGCGGTCAAGTTGCACACCAAAGATACCAAAGTAGGTATGTTTTACCCGACACCGGCTCATGTCATAGCCAAAATGCAAGGGGCAGAGTATATAACAAGACCCACAATGCCCCTAATTGCCCCAGAAATGACCCGTATAGAGCCACAGGCGGTAATGACATATAAACAGTTGGTCGCAGAGTTTGAAGAGGCAGACAGGGCAAATATGACCTGTTGTCGAACGATAGACGAGACACTCTGCGCCTTGAGTAACTTTAAGGCATACCGAGAGGGCGGGTTATGCGACCTTTGCCCTAATGCACCCAAGATGATTAAAGGAGGCGAGACAAAATGAGCATATATGCAGAATACAAGAGAGGCATTATAGATCAAGACGAGTTCAGAGCGGCGGCGGCGCGTGAGTTTGCCGGTGAAGATGACTACCCAGAGTGTGACGAGGACGAGGGCGAACCGATAACCGAGACGGCAGAGGCAAAGTGGCACACAGACCCTCCGACTTGTGGCGGTGAATTCTTTGTGACCCTCGCTTATGACTTTGAGTCGTGGGGCAAAAACTACAAGGGCAGATATATTGACTTTGCAGAGTACGACTACCGCGCCAAAGAGTGGATATTTGAGAACCCCGACTCATACTTGCTCAAAAAGGGCGCACAGGTTGTCGCGTGGGCGGTGATACCTAACCCCTATGACGGCGAGGTAAAGGGGGTGTGTAAATGACACGCAAAGAGGCAATAGAGATATTAGAGACAATGACCGCAGAGCCAGAGGACGGACAAGAGGCGAGGTTGTCTGCGGACGAGTTAGACGCGGTCTTGTTCGCAATAGGCTTTATCAAGTCAATAACGGACAAAGGAGGCAGAGACAATGGTTGATCTAAAAGACTATGTCAAAGACCGCAACGCGGCTATGTTGGATTATCCCGACACGACAAAACTTGAGGCACTAGTCGAAAAACACCCTAATGTCTTTAGTCCACAGTTTAAGGCTATGTGGCGTAATGCGGGGTCTTACACCAAGACGAGAACCCTTGAAATTATGATTGACGAGTGGACGGGTGCGCCGTCTTGGTTATCAGACAAGGTCAAGGCGGCAATTATCGAGAGGAGGTGCGGCAGATATGAGAACTAATGCAGACGGCGAGGTCATCTTATCAGAGACAGAGCAACAGACAATACTTGAGGGCATGAGGCTTTTATCTGTCTATTGTGAAAATCTGACAGGGTGTAGAGAGTGTCCGTTTATGCGGGTCAAGTTTATAGATGACGAGGGCAACAAGATTAGAGCCTGTGAGTGCAAATCTTTTATGCCCTGTTGTTGGACGATACCCGACAAGTGGCAAAAGGAGGGCGGCGACAATGATTAAATTCACAATACCTTTAGCACCTGTGACAAAAAAGAACTCGCAGACAATAGCGGTAAACAAGGCAACCGGCAGACCCTTTATATTACCCTCAAAGAAATATAAGGAGTATGAGTACAACTGCGGTGAGTATATACCCTTTGACAGAGCGACAGGCGACACAGTAAAACCCGACACCTACCCTGTCAATGTAAAGTGTTTGTTCTATATGCCTACTCGCCGTTCTGTTGATCTCACCAACTTACTTGAGGCAATAGACGATATTTTGACAACCTACAATGTCTTGCCAGATGACAACTCAAAATATCTCGGAGGGCATGACGGCTCAAGGGTCTTGTATGACAAGGACAACCCGAGGACAGAGGTTATTATTGAGCCTCTCACAAGACACAGGGGGTGACTTATGAGCAAGAGTGACAAGACCACAGGTGCGGCGGTGACAATAGGCAAGACTCTTGACAAAATGAGCGAGTCTGAAAAGAGACATTATGCCTGTTTTAAGGCAAGGTGCTTTTACTACACCCAAACAGGCATTGACTTGCCTATTGACCGATTTGTCTGTTTTAAGGACTCACAGGGCGACTATGTAGTAACGATCAAGGAGGGCAACAGATGACAGACAATCAGTACACCGCCAAACTTTGGCTCAATCGCAACTACTCTTTGTGGCATGAGATACAACAACTCAAGGCAAGGCGTGAGGTCTTGTTGTGTGACATAAACGGCGGGGTATCTCCTTACAGAGTCAAAGAGACCCAGAACGACACCACCAAGGCACAGGCAAGGGCAGAGGACATGAGACTCTCTTACTCTGAACTCTGCGACCTCATAGACAGGCGAGTCAATGAACTTAATCACGCAGACGCAGAGACTCTCGACATTATCTCTCGCCTAGATGACGCGACAGAGAGAACTTTGTTGACCGCTCGTCATATCAATTACCTTACTTGGGCAAAGATCATCAAACAGACTCATTGGGCGAGGGCAAGTGCCTTTAGGTATTACAACTCGGCACTAGACAAGGTCTACAAGGAGGTCTACGGCGACTTTGACTCAAAATACAAGGCAATTTATGTCAAAAGTGAAAATTGAGACTTTTTGAGACTACTTTTTATGGTAATGTGGTAGTAGCAAGATGATTGTTAAAATCATTTGTTGCACTCCAAGGATTGTAGATAAAGCACCGGCACAGGTTGTCGGTGCTTTTCTATTGAGGGTAAATATGAGCGACTACACCTACACAGACAAACGCAAGTTCTACAATAGCGGTGTGTGGTCTTATGCCCGTAATAGAGTATTGAGGCGTGACGCATTCTTATGTCAAATGTCAAAAAGATACGGCAAGTTCAGACCCGCAAAGGTAGTTCACCATATATTCCCTCTTGAGTATTACCCAGAGTATAGGCTTAAAGAGTGGAACTTGATTAGCCTGTCTGTTGAGTGGCACGAAAAGTTACACGACAGGACAGGACACAGACTCTCTTATGAGGGGTGGCGGTTATTGGAAAAGACCGCCGCAAAGAACAAGATCACACTAACGAGAGAGGACAAGGCAAAGTGTCTGGGTCTAGTCGATAAAATCTGCGACAGGCAAGAGACACAGGCGGTAGCGGCAGAGTAGACCGAGGCAGACGAGGCGAGGCACAGACACCCCGCCCCCTGTTACGCGTTTATAAACAAAATGGAAAAGACCGAGGGCAAAAGGACTATATCCAACCGCCTCGGTAAATTTCAGAGGTGGGGTTCTATGGCACGAAAAGCAAAGGCGGTGCAACCTGTGCGCCGCAATATTGACGAGTGGCGACAGTTGCTCAAGGAGTCCACCGAGTCAATCGGCACTTACAAACCAGAGTTTGACGCGGTGATTGAGACTCTCGCAGACATACTAGCAAGGCGAGACACCGCCCTTGATGTTTTCTACAACGAGCAAGGCGGCAAGGCTATTGTTGAACACACAAACAAGATAGGCGCGACCAACTTTGAGCGTAACCCTGTCTGTCGTGTGATAGATGATCTCAACAACCAAGCCTTGACCTATTGGCGAGAACTCGGACTCACCCCAAAGGGGTTAAGGGCAATAAATGAACAAGCAATAGGACAGGCAAAGACACAGGGTCTAGGTGCTTTAATCTCTGACCTAATGCAAGAGTGTTGACAATGAAAAGTTACAAAGACGAGGTTATACAATACGCAAAAGATGTAGTTGACGGCAAGATCATAAAAGGCAACAACCGCCGTGAGTGCGCAAGGTTCTTAAAGTGGCTCAAGAGAAAAGATATAGAACTACGCACCCAGACCGCAGACCTCGCAATAAACATAATTGAGCGGTTTATAGTCCACAAGCAAGGACAGGACTTGACCGGCAAAAGTCTAGTCAATGAGCCGTTGATACTTGAGCCTTGGCAAAAGTTTATAGTTTATAACCTGTTGGGGTTCTACTATGTAGGCACGATAGAGAGAGTCATTAAAGAGGCGTTTATCTTTGTGCCTAGAAAAAACGGCAAGACCTTGTTTATCTCTGCCCTTGCCTTTGCTCTGTCTATCATAGAACACAAGAGCGGGTCAAGGCTTTACATAGTCGCCGCCTCACTTAAACAGGCGGCTCAATCCTTTGAGAACTTGGTATATAGTCTCAATGTCAGAGGCTTAATAGGACAGTTCAGAAAAAGAGACAACAACGCAGAACACTCGTTATATTATGAGTTTACCGACTCCGAGGGCAGACCCGAGGGGTCAATCTATATAGAGGCTCTTGCTAGTTCACCTGACTTGCAAGACTCGCTCAACTGTAATATCGCAATTGCAGACGAGATACACGCATTCAAAAAGGCGGCACAGTATAACAGGTTCAAAGAGGCTATGAAAAGTTATACAAACCGCCTCATGCTAGGTATTACCACCGCCGGTGACGAGCAAAACTCGTTCTGTTATAGGCGGTTGGAGTATGCAAACAAGGTGTTAGACGGACTTGTCGAAGATGACACCTTGTTTTGTTTTGTATCGAGGGCAGATGTAGACGCAAACGGCAACTGTGACTACTTAAACCCTCTAGAGCATGAAAAGGCAAACCCAAACTTTGGCGTAACGATACGCCCAGAGGAAATAGAGGCGGCGGCACTACAAGCGCAGAACGACCCACAACAAAGAAAAGACTTCTTGTCTCGTTCTCTTAATGTCTACACAACCGCTCTGCGGTCTTACTTTGATATAGAAGAGTTCAAGAGGTCTGATGTTTGCTACTCTTGGACTCTTGACGAACTAGCCAAACTACCTGTCAAGTGGTACGGCGGCGCGGACTTGTCAAAGTTGCATGATCTCACGGCGGCTTGTCTGTATGGACACTACCAAGAGGGCAACTGTGACATTTGCATAACTCACGCCTTTTTCCCTTTGGTGAACGCGGCAAAAAAGGCAGAGGAGGACGGCATACCGCTTTTTGGTTGGCAAGATGACGGACAACTCACAATGACCAACACACCGACAGTAAACACAGACGCGGTTGTTGGGTGGTTTAAGGAAATGCGCGACAGGGGGTTCAATATCGTTCGTGTCGGGCATGACCGCAAATTTGCCAGAGAGTATTTTATTCAAATGTCAAAGGCAAAGTTTGAGATTGTAGATCAACCGCAATACTACTACCTCAAGAGTGAGGGTTTTAGACATATAGAAAAGGCGGCAAAGGATAAAACACTTTATTATCTGCACTCCGAGGCGTTCGAGTATTGCGTCTCGAATGTTAGAGCAATCGAAAAGACAGATGATATGGTGCAATTTGAAAAGGTGAGACCGAGTCAAAGAATAGATTTATTTGACGCGGCGGTCTTTGCCTGTGTGCGTATGCTTAATGACTATGAGGAGGACAACAAACCAAAAGCCTCAAAGACTTGGTTTGCATAAAAAGGAGTAATGAAAATGCCTTTATTTGGTAGGCGCAAAGAAAAGCGCGAGACAATGACAATTTCAAACCCTAACGCCTCTCTTGTGGCGTGGCTCAACTCTGACAGTTGGACGGACGATTGCGAGGCACTAGGATATACAAGCCTTAAAAATTGCCCAGAGATAATAACCGCCTGTCGGAAAATCGCAGAGCAAATAGGCAATATGACACTTTACCTCATGTCTAACACCGCCGGTGGTGACATTAGGATTGTCAACGAGTTGTCCTACAAACTCGACATAAACCCAAACCCCTACTACACACGCAAACTCTTTATTGAGGCGGTAGTAATGAACCTGTTGTTATATGGTGACGGCAACTCAATTGTCTTGCCTCACACCAAAGACGGACTACTCACAAGCCTTGAGCCTGTCGAGCCTTGGCGCGTGTCGTTCTACCCAGAGGGCAACGGCTATTATGTAACGATTGACGGCAACCGATATGAGCCGGACGAGATATTGCACTTTAGACTCAACCCAGACCCTCACCGCTTATGGTTAGGCACAGGCATTAAGGTTAGCGGTCGCCTAGTCTCTGACTCTCTCGCCAAGGCGAGTAGGACGATCAATGACTTTAACAGTAGGCAATATAAACCTAATGTCATTATCAAGGTTGACGCGACAGACGAGGGGTTCGCAAGTGAACAAGGCAGACGCAAACTCCTTGAGTCATTCTTTGCGAGTAGCAAGGCGGGTGAGCCTTGGCTTATACCTATGGACAAATTCGACATAACCTCTGTCAAGGGTTTGACTCTGCAAGACCTTGCAATCTCGGACACAGTAAAAGACCTCAAAGACTTTGCCGCCGCCGTTGTCGGTGTGCCGTCTTTTTGTCTGGGTGTAGGTGAATACCACAAGGACGAGTGGAACAACTTTATACAGACAACAGTTAGGTCAATCGCAACCGAGATACAACAAGAGATGACAAGTAAACTGATTGTCTCGCCCAAGTGGTATCTCAAGTTTAACACCCTGTCACTCTTTGACTATTCGATTAGTGAAATATCATCTGTTTACGGCAATCTCTACAACCAAGGCATTATCACAGGTAATGAGGTGAGAGACCGACTCGGTCTTGAGCCAAAGGACGGACTAGACGAACTTGTGCGCCTTGAAAACTTCATACCGATAACAGAGAGCGGCAATCAAAACAAACTCAAGGACTAAAGGAGGCTAGACAATGGACAAGACAATACAGATACGCACAATAGGTGCAATCGAGACGAGGGCGGCAGATGACGAGAACAAGACACCTGAGATTGCGGGTTATTTCTCGGTTTTTGACGAGACCTACAATATCTGCGAGGGTTACTCCGAGAGGATAGACCCCAAGGCGTTTGATAAGAGCATAGGCGGCGACATTCGCGCACTTATAGATCACGACACCTCAAAAGTGTTGGGCAGAACTACGGCGGGTACTTTGTCACTCAAGACAGACTCACACGGCTTGTTTGGTGTCATCTCTATCAATACGAACGATAGAGAGGCACTCGACCTGTATGCGAGAGTCAAGAGGGGTGATGTAAATCAATGCTCGTTCGGGTTCATTATTGACGAGGCACAGGACACCTACCGAGAGGACGGCTCTGTGCTAACGACAATAACAGACCTGACATTGTTTGAGGTCTCTGTATGCACTTTTCCCGCTTATGAGTCAACCGAGGTAGAGGCAAGAGCCAAGGAGGCATACGGCAACGCCCTTGAGGCGTGGCGTGAGTCTATGAGGTCGAGACTCACCGAGGGTGAAAATAAAAAAAAGGAGGATTGCTAACCATGTTAAAGGCAATCTTATTGCGCAAGAAGATCACAGACGCAAAGAGCGCACTTGAGGCTATCGAGGGCAAAGACCTTGAGGCAAGAGAGGCAGAAATTGAGTCTGCAATCAATGAGGCACAGACCCCAGACGAGCGCGAGGCGGTAGAGTCTGCAATAGAGGCATTCGAGGCAGAAAAGAGGTCTGACGAGACAAAGGCGGCAGAACTCAAGGAGTCTATTGCGGCTATGGAAAAAGAACTTGCAGAACTTGAGGCAAAAGTCGAAGAGACCGCGCCCGAGGCAGACAAGACAGATGACGGCGAGACAAAGTCTGTTGAGCCTAGCGAGGACAACACAACCGAGGCGGCAGACACAAAAAATGATCGAGAGACACAGGAGGTCTACACAATGGAAAAGAGATTTTCACAGATGACACAGGCAGAAAAGCGCTCTTTTGTTGAGAATGCAGAGGTAAAGTCATTCCTTGAGAGAGCAAAAAAGGCGGCACTTGAGAAGAGAGCCATTAGCGGCGGCGCACTTCTCATTCCCGAGGTAATGTTACCGACTCTGCGCGAGGAGATTTACAAGGCGTCAAAACTCGCACAGTTCGTACTTGTCCGTCCTGTTAGCGGCAAGGCAAGACAGACCGTTGCCGGTACTATTCCCGAGGCGGTATGGACTGAAATGTGCGGCAATCTCAACGAACTTAACTTTGGGTTCAACGGCGTTGAGGTTGACGGCTACAAGGTCGGAGGTTTTGTACCTGTCTGCAACGCACTTCTCGCGGACAATGATGTAGACCTTATGACACAGATTATCGAGGGTCTCGGTGCGGCAATCGGTATCGCACTTGACAAGGCTATCCTTTACGGCACAGGCGTTAAAATGCCTCTCGGTATCGTCACAAGACTTGCACAGACCGCCGCACCGGCAGACTACCCGACTACGGCTAGACCTTGGGTTGATCTCCACACAAGCAATATCAAGACTATTGCGGCAAATGTCACAGGCGTTGACTTTTTCAAGGCTATTGTTGCGGCATTCTCTAACGCAAAGAACAGAGGTTACTCAAAGGGTGTTAAGTTCTGGGCTATGAACGAGACAACCTTTGCAAAGGTTCTCGGTGAGTCCGTATCTATCAACGCACAGGGCGTAGTTAGCGGCACACCTCTTGAGTATATGCCTGTTATCGGCGGTGCGGTTGTTGTCCTTGGTGACACAATTATTGCAGATGATATGATCGTTGCCGGTTATGGTGACACTTATCTTCTCGCAGAGAGACAGGGCACAGAGATTGCGTACTCTGAACACGTACAGTTTGTCGAGGACAACACAGTCTTTAAGGGTACGGCTAGATATGACGGACTCCCTGTTATTGCAGAGGCGTTTGTTGAGATTGCAATTGGCGGTACTTCACCCGTAACAACTGCAACCTTTGCACCCGACACCGCAAACTCTAACGCCTCTGACGATACAGACGGCGAGGGCTAATCAGTTATCAATCATACACGCCGCATAGGTAGGAGGTTTTTATAGTGGGTAATATCAATCACAACGAGACAACAACGGCAAATATCCTTGAACTCGTTAAAATCAATCTCGGTATATCAACAACCGCCTATGACGGCGCGATAACTAATGACATAGACTATGCCAGAACTGAACTTGCAAACAAGGGTCTTATCCTTGACGAGACAGTAACGGCAGACTCTTACATTGTCGTTATGTATGTAATTTGGTTGTGGCGAGGACGCGAGACAGGGGCAGAAATGCCCCGTATGCTCGTTGCCGCTATAAATGACAGGTTTACTCACCAAGTAATGAGCAACGGCACAGAGGGCGCGTGAGGGGGTAAAAATGACATTCTCAATAGATGACACTATTACTCTTATCAAGAGAACGCCCACAGGGTTTGACTCTGTCGGACAAGAGATAGTCACAGAGACCACAAGAGAGGTCTTTGCAAAGATCACTAGTGCGAGTCGTGGTGAGTTTTACCAAGCGAGGCAGACAGGACTTGAGGCAGAGTTTGTGTTTACTACTGACCCTGTGAACTATGAGGGCGAGACAGTAGTTGAGTACAACAACGAGCGGTACTCAATATATCGCACTTACAGACGGGGTCTTGATAGTCTTGAACTCTACGCACAAAGACAAGTAGGCGCGTTATGAGCAAAGATCAAATAGTGATTACCAACTCAACCGGCAAGGCTTATTTTGACTTCAAAAAGGCACTTGCAGAGGTAACGGACGGCATAGTCAATGCGGCTACCGAGGCACTAGACGAGGCAAAACAGGACGGCGCATTGTTTGCCGTTCAAGAGGTGAGGGCAGAGTCTATGTCTCACGGGTGGACTCGCTATTACAAAGGGTGGCAGATCAAGAGAGAACGAACGGCAAAACAGACCAAGTATATCGTTCACAACAAGACCCACTATCAGTTGACACACCTACTAGAGAACGGACACCGCATTATTACTGTCAACGGCGAGGACACAGGCAAGAGGACAAAGGCTATTAAGCATATTTTGCCTGTGTATGAAAAAGTGCCAGAGGTAATAGACGAGGCGTTCACAAAGAGACTAAAGGACAAAGGCTTATGACGATTGCAGACCTTTACAACGCAATAAACACAACCCCAGAACTTGGGGGGCGTGTTTTCTATTCGCACAAGACGGCAACAGTTAAAATGCCTTTTTGCTTTATCGAGCGCGAGGGCGAGACTCACGCATACGCAGACGATAGCAACTATTGCAAGTTGTCTGATGATTGCACAGTTGAACTCTACACGGCAAACTACGCACCGGCTCTTGAGGCGGTGTTAGATAATGTCCTCTTGACCTGTGGTGTGACCTACACCAAGACCGCCGCTTATGACAACAACGGCAACTTTTATCTTGTGTCCTATGACATAACCATAACAAACTAACAAAAGGAGTAATGCTTTATGAACAAAATAAAGTTTGGTTTGCGTAACGTTAGGTACGCAATTGCGAGTGAGGCTCTCGACTCACAGACGGGCGTATGGACAACGACATACGGCGCGTACAAGCCTTGGGCGGGTGCGGTCTCTATTTCACTTGACCCACAGGGCGACTCGTTCAAGTTCTATGCAGATGACGGAGTCTACGCACAGGGCGGAGTCAATAGCGGTTATGAGGGCGACTTTGAGTCTGCACTTATTCCCGAAGATGTTGAGGTGTCTATTCTCAACAGGACACTTGAGACAACAGACAAAGTTGTCCTTGAGAGTTCAGATGACGCAAACACAGTCACTTATTTTGCACTCGCGTTTGAGTTCACAGGTGACAACACGGGCAAGAGATATGTCCTCTATCGTTGTTCTCTGACAAGACCGAGTATTGCCGGACAGACAAAGGCAGACTCGGTAGATGTGCAGACCGAGACAGTTACTATCACGGCAACGCCCAGACTTGACGCAGATCATCTCGTCCAAGCACACACAGGCGACACGACCACACAGGCGGTCTATGACGCATGGTATAACGAGGTTTATCTGCCCTCTTAAAAACAGGCTTACAAGGTGCTAATATTTGTGCCTTGTCATAGAACCTCAAAGAGACAGACAGGCAGACCGCCTGTCTGTTTTCTTTGGGTCTATTTATCTTTGCGAGGTTCTACACAATGGAAAATAAGATTATTGACAGGAACGGCACAGCGGTTGTCATAACTGCGACCGCTCTAGTGCCTATTGCATATAAACACACTTTTGGCTCTGATATGCTCAAAGGGTTCGCAGACATTAAGAACGGCAAGACAGAGCCGGTCGAGATTTTCGACCTTTGCTCAAAGTGTGCGTTTATCATGTCTGAAATGCACAACAGAGAGACAGACTTTGTCTCTATGATGAGTCTAAAACTTGAGGACTATTACGCATTTTTAATGCGGTTTGATAGTGATTACTTCTCAAGAGAAAAGACAACAGGCGCGGTGTTTGATACTTGGTTTAACAATGCAGAGACCACAGATCACGCAAAAAACCCGCCAAGCCCTCCGAGCGCGAAATGACAACCGCTCTTTATTTGTTGAGGGCATTATCTATACATTTGACTATTAGCGACCTCGCCTTATTGCGCTTTGGCGAGGTTTTAGATTTATTCACACAGACCCACAATGACCGGCAACCTTGGGCAGACTTGGCGACCCCAGATGATATAAGGCGGTTTTTTGGGTAGTGACAACAAGGAGGGGTTATTGTGGCAAGTAACAAGTCAATCAAGGGTATTGTTATTGAGATTGACGGCAATACTGACGGACTATCGAAAAGCCTACAAGACGCAAACAAGAGAATTAGCGAGGTAAACTCTGCACTCTCAAAGGTCAACAAGAGTCTCAAACTTGACCCCTCAAATATCGAGGCATTAAAACAAAAGCAAGATTTGCTCAACAAGTCTATCGAGGCTACAAAGGAAAAGTTAGACATAGAGCAACAGGCGGCAGAAAAAGCCAAAGAGGCACTCGCACTCGGTACGATCACACAGGGCGAGTATGACAACTTACAAGCGGAAATTCAGTTGACCTCGTCTCGCCTTGTATCACTTGAGAACGAGGCAAAGGAGACAGGTGACAAGTTAGAGTCTCTGGGTGTGGACGCACAGGGCGCAAGTCAAGATATTGACAAGGTCGGTGACGAGGCAAAAGAGACAGGCGAGGAGGCAAAGTCTGCCGGTGACGGGTTCGAGAAATTTGGCAACGCCGCCAAGGTAGCGGGTGAGTTAGCGGCGGCGGCAATAGCGGCGGCGGTGGCGGCAATAGGTGCGGCGACTACGGCTCTTGCTAATTGCACAGTTGAGGCGGCAGAGTACGCAGACGAGATGTTGACTCTGTCGAGCATAACGGGTCTGTCGAGCGAGACTCTGCAAGAGTTCTCTTACGCCTCCGAGTTATTAGATGTATCTGTTGACACAGTAGCGGGGTCTCTCAAAAAGTGTGTCAAGTCAATGAGTGAGGCAAAGGACGGCACAGGCGCGGCGGCAGAGGCTTACGCCGCCTTGGGTGTCTCTGTTACAGACTCCAACGGCGAGTTGAGAGACTCCGAGGAGGTCTTTTTTGATGTAGTAGACGCACTCGGACAGGTCGAGAACGAGACCGAGAGAGACGCACTCGCCATGTCTATTTTTGGCAAGAGTGCCACCGAGTTGAACCCACTAATTGAGGCGGGGTCTGATACATTCAGACAGTACGCAGACGAGGCACAGAGCGCGGGTGCGGTTCTCTCTGATGATGTATTGTCGGACTTTGCAGACTTTGACGATACAATGCAGAGATTAGACGGCGGCACAAAGGCGGCAAAAAACGCCCTTGGCACGATCTTACTACCTGTCCTTGATGACTTGGCGGGTGAGGGTGTAGACCTCTTGAACGAGTTTACAAACGGCGTACTTGAGGCAGACGGCAATATGTCGAAAATTACAGACTTGATCTCTTCTCTCATACCACAGGCAATAGACGCGATTTTAAGTCAATTACCTGTCGTGTTGGAGTTGGGCGGGTCTATCGTCTCTGCACTCGGTCAAGGTCTTTTAGATAACCTTGACTTGATACTCACTACGGCGGCAGACATTATCTTGTCACTTGCCACAGGCATATTAGATCATCTTGACGAGGTGGTGTCCGTAGCAATTGAGGTCATCTTCTCACTCGTTGAGACCCTGTTGTCTGCGCAAAATGTCGCACTTATAACACAGGCGGCACTTGATATAGTCATAACTGTTGTCAATGGTATTAGCGACAATTTGAGCATGATAATCTCTACCGCAATTACTGTCGTGAATACCATACAGACAACACTTGTGCAGAACGCCCCAGAACTACTGACGGCGGCAATTACCTTAATCTCTGCCCTTGTCCTAGGCGTTTTGGATAATTTAGACGAGGTTATAGACGCGGCAATTACCCTAGTCTCAACGATAGTCTCAACGATAGTCTCTAACGCACCAACTCTGATACCAGAGGCGGTAGAGGCTATAATGAGCAGATTTGACGATATGGGCGAGGGGTTAGCAAAGAATGCGGTAACTTGGGGCGCAGACTTGATCGAAAACCTAATTGACGGCGTACTCAATGCCTGTCCGGCTCTTAAAGACACCGTAGACTATGTGGCGGGTCTTGTAGATGATTATATTGGGTTCTCTGTGCCAGAAAAAGGACCTCTCGCAGACTTTGACAAGAGCGGTTCTGACATGATTGATCTATTCGCAAAGAGCATGACAAAACAAATGCCCGTTCTGCAATCTGCGGTCAACTCTATGTCTAGCACTATTGCGAGTGGCGCGGTACAACCTAACTACTCTGCACAGTTAGACAAGATTAGCGGACAGTTAGGACAGGGCGGCACAGTTCAAGTTGTAACGCCTGTCTATTTAGGCGGTGAACTTATCGCAAACGAGTTAAACACAATACAGACTCAACAAAATTATGTTAGCGGAGGGTTCAACTGATGTTAGGTAAAGGCTATGTGACAATAGGTAGTGTGACTCTGCCTAACCCTGTTGAGTTCTCAATATCCTATGAGAACAACGAGACACAGGGGGTTAGTGAGTCCGGCACACTCCTTGTTAGTGTGACCCGACTACTGCGCCGCAATATCTCTATGACCTGTCAAGTTACCTCTTTTTGGCGTGACAAGATACTTGCGTTATGCGGTGAGAACTCAACAACCCTTTTACTTGAGGGCGAGACGATCAACGGCAGATTGAGGCTCAACAGTAGCAACCTTGTGCAACACTCCGAGTACACACCCCAGACAGAGGGTCTGTGGACAATGCAACTAACTTTTATTGAGAACTAAAGAGGGCAACTATGTATAATGTCTCACAAGCCTTTTTGACGGCAACAGGACAACCGATACAAAAGCACTTTTTGAGAGGCACAGTAGACGGCGTGACCTTTGCTCAATCAGATGTAGTAGCAAAGTCATTTAAGATCACAAACCAACTCTGCGAGAATTCAAAAGTTACTCTGGGCGGTGTTTACATATCCAAACTAGAGTTGACCTTTGCTACCTCTTATGCGAGGTCTACTGTCACGCGCGGTGAGTGGCAAGGTAAAGTCATTATCCCTCAAATCGGATTGCAAGTAGAGGGCGGCTCTGTCGAGTATATACCCGCACCGGCTTACTCATACATAGTGCGAGAGGCAAAGTGGACAGAAAACGGCTTGTCTGTGATTGCTTATGACAATATGAGCAAATTTGACAAGACCTTAAATCTCAACGAGACGAGCGGCAAACTATATGACTTTTTGTCTTACTCTTGCTCTATCTGCGGTGTCGGTCTTGGAATGACACAGGCAGAGTGCGAGAGTCTCTGCAACGGTGACTATGTTTTTGGTCTCTATCCTACCGACACAGTAAAGACATACAGAGACCTTATAGCATGGATTGCACAGGCAAACGCAACCTTTGCCCTCATAGGCAGAGACGGCAACTTGTATCTTAAAGAACTACCGACACAAGACGAGGTAGACACGATCAACACAGGGCGTAGGTTCACGGGTGCGGCGTTCTCGGACTTTGAGACCTACTACACGGGGTTGTCTGTTGTAAATATCGCAGACAACACAACGAGTTATTACAATGTCTTGCCAGACACAGGGTTGACAATGAACCTAGGCGCAAACCCGTTTTTGCAATACGGCGCAGAGTCGGTCAAAGCCGAGGTTAGACAGAGAATACTTGCAAGACTCGCACAGTTCAGAGCAACGCCGTATAGTGCGGCTATGCTTACAAACCCCGCCTACGACCTCGGTGATTGTCTCAAGTTCACAGGCGGTATTGCAGATGACAACTACTGTGTCGTTATGCAATACGCATTAGACATAGACAAACTGTCTGTCTTGGGGTTTGGCGAAAACCCCGCCTTGATCTCTGCCCAGAGCAAGACCGACAAAGACATTAGCGGTCTCAAAGGGCAGACACAAGAGAACAAGATTACATACTACACAACCGCTAATATCGCACCTTTTGAGGTCGAGACAGGCGAGGACGAGCAAACAATTACAAACATAAGGTTTGCCACTCTTGAGACCACCACAGTTACAATGTGGCATGAATACAACTTGAGTGTCACTCTTGATGACCCAGACACACCGGCGGTGATTACGGCTCATTATTACATTGACGGCATAGAGGAGGCGTACACACCGACAGAGACAGTAGGCGAGGACGGGTTACATATACTCGGTCTACAATACTATTTGCGTAATGTCGAGGCGGGGGCGGCGCACCTGTGGACAGTAAATCTTGAAATTGACGGCGGCACACTTGAGATAGAGCCTAACTCTGCAAGGGCGTGTTTGAGCGGTCAAGGTCTTATCGGTGCGGACTCATTCAAAGGCATTATCGAGGCGACAGATACAATGCCGCTCTTTGTTGTGGCGGCTATTGCCTGTGGTACTTTTACGGACTCTGCAACAGTTACCACCTTTGCAGATGACACCCAGAGTGCGGCAGACAATATAGGTCTCTTGCCTGTGGGCGGTTCACCTGTCACAGACTATATCGAGGACGCAACAGGCGACACGATAGATGACGCAGAGGGCGAACCGATAGAGGCGGCAGACGCGGTTATAAGTTCATCTATTGCCGCGCCTCTGTTTACCGAGTCTGTCACTATTACATTTGAGATAGACCCTAGTTACTCTGCATATCTGACGGCGAGTGCAGATCACGGCTTATATGTTGGTGAAGATATGAGCGAGGGTCTGTTTAATACATTACCCAAGGAGGTTGAATAATATGTCATTTGTTACGCGCAATTGGCAAGACAGAGTGAGTCAATACCCTAACAGGCGAGTTATCACTAATGTTGAGGACTCGTCAGACTCAAAGGTTGTAACTGTCACAAGAGACGAGGGTACAATTACACAACAGGGCGACCCACTCAACGCGGCTGCACTCAACAACCTTGAGTCTCGCATATCGCAAATGAATACTAGCCTTGTGGGTGTGGCGCAAACTGTCACACTCCTTGCTAGTGAGTGGGTAGATAACACAATTACAGTAAACCTGTTGGGCGTTACCGCAACGAGCAATCAAGAGATATTCGGACTACCGGCAACGAGTGCCGCTAATATCCAAAACAACAAGGCGTTGCAGAGTGCAAACCTTATGGACTACGGACAGACAGAGGGGTCATTTACTCTGTATGCAGACACCCCGCCGTCTGTTGATCTTCAAATAAGAGTTATTGTGAGGTCATAATCTATGTCAAACATAATCAAGGTAGGCGGTGGCGGTGGTGGGTCATCTGTTATCGTCTCAAAGTCAATCACTCAAAACGGCACTTACAATGCAAGTGCGGACTCTGCGGACGGCTACAACCCCGTTATCGTCAATGTCTCGGGGGGCGGTGCAACACTCGGACTCAATGAGGGCAAGTTAACCCTCACTAATGGTACGATTGCAAGTGACCCCGACTACTACTACTCGGACTTTTTCGATTGTCCTCAAGGGTCACTCTTTTTTGACTTTGGCGGTCAATTGAACCTAAATGCGGGAATAGTTTGGTATGACTCCGAGGGTGTCTACAAAAACTATTACCAAGCAAACCAAAGGTATAGAACTGTCAATATGGGGTCATTCTACCAAGAGGGTTACAAAATGCGTATTGGTTTACCCAAAACGGCACTTAATAACACAATCTTGATAGACCACAATGCAAGTCTTATCTATAACGCATACGCACTTGTCAAGTTGACTACATAAGGGGGGGCGACACTATGTCTAAAATCAACGAATATCCACAGGCGGTAACTATCAACAACAACGACCTTTTTGTTATCGACCAAGAGAGCGGGGGCGACCATGCGACCAAGTCTGCGAGTGTGTCGCAGATTGCAGACAAGGCGACCTCTGGGGTGCAATCACAAATCGGCGACCTCTCCACCCTCACTACCTCTGTCAAATCTTCTTTGGTCGGGGCGGTGAATGAGGTTGTATCGGGTAAGCAGTCAAGGCTTTACACAAAGACTATAAGCATATCGGGGGCAACAGGAACGGCTTGGACACCGCATTATTATTGTGATGTCGATATTTCAAGTTATTTCACGGGGGTTGACGCAAATGCGGGTATTCTTGCGGTAACAATAAATCAACAGACCTCGGGCGGTGTTCTTTGTGCTATGTTACAAGGTTCAAGGACAATTCGACTTTTGAATGACCAACCGTTTACAAATGTGGTTTGTAATATCACTTGCTTGTATTTCAGACCATAACAAATTGAAATAACTTTCAAAATGTTTTAGTCTAATTTCAAAATTTCACGGAGGTTTTGAAAATGAAAAAACAATTACTTGTTATTTTTGATACTGATAACAATTTGCACGGTTTGACGGTCGTTGACCTTGAGGAAAAACTACCCAACGGCAATAACAAGGTTATCAAGGTTTTAATTGGTGATTATGCCGACGAGGTTTACAAGGACTTGACCGAGGACAAAGCATAATAAGCGGTTTTGAAATTATCAACACAAAATCTGTTGGTAAATTTGCAAGGGTATGATAACAAGTTTACAATACCTTTTACGCAATTCACCAAAATAGGAATTGAAACGACAACACAAAAACATAACGGCCCCGAGAGAATCGGGCGCCGTTTTTTAATTGAGGGGGTGATTTTTATGTCTGACGCCTGGGTCAATCTCATCGCGGCGGCGGTGAGCGGATTATTGGTCGCAATCCCGACAATAATCGCGACCGTTACAAGTAACAAGGCACACGACAAAATCGTCGATGAGCGGATGAGGTATTTAGTCGAAAAGGTGACGGACCTCGCCGCAAAGGTCGAAAAACACAACGAGTTTAATGACCGCCTAATCATCGTCGAGCAAAAGGTCAACGCGGCACACGAACGGCTTGACCTTATTCAATCAAACAAGGAGGCGAAAAAATGATTTTTAATAACAAGGTTTACGATGTCCTCAAATGGACCGCGTCGGTATTATTGCCCGCTCTTGCGACCTTAATCCTGGCCGTCGGTCAGATTTGGGGCCTGGCTGATTATACGGTCCCGATTGGCGCAACCGTGGCGGCCGTGGCGACCTTTATCGGCGCCCTCGTCGGAGTGAGCTCGATAAAATACGCAAAGCTCAACGCGGGAGGTGATGACGATGTCGAGGCGTGAGGATTTTGTAAATAAAGCCCGTTCGTGGGTCGGAACAAAAGAGGGCTCGAAAGGTCATAAACAGATTGTAGCCGATTATAACAAGGCGTGTGATAAAGGCCGCAAGGCTGACAGCTCGACGCCGTGGTGTGCGATGTTTGTCGGAGCCGTGGCCCAGGAAACCGACAACGCCCTCAAGGATTCGGTCGGGGTCCCGGTCGATTGTTCTTGCGGAACGGGCTCTCATTCCCTAATCGAAAAGGCAAAGGCCGCGGGGATTTGGGTCGAGCGCGATGACTACAATCCAATTATCGGCGATGTCATCATTTACGATTGGAAAGACAACGGCAAGGAGCCGCTCGAGGATGTCAAGGGCCACGACCACACGGGCATCATCACAAAGGCGGGGGACCCGTTCGAGGTCACCGAGGGCAACAAAAACGACGCGGTCGGTGTGAGGACTGTAAAAGTCAATGCAAGATACACCCGCGGCTTTATCACTCCGAGATTCGCCGACGAGATAAACCCGCCCGCACCCGAGCCGACACCGACACCCGAGCCCGCTCCCGCACCTGGCCCGACGGTCGAGACCTACAAGGTCAAGACAAACGGCTCAAATTTAAGGCTCCGCGTCGCGCCTAACGACAAGGCGGCGGTTATTGCCTCGATGCCTAACGGCTCAATCGTCAAGGTCACGGCTCACAATAACGGTTGGAATCGTACCACCTACAACGGCCGCACGGGTTGGGCGTTTGGTAAATGGATGATTAAGGTCTGACGATTGTCGCGCCGTTTCCTTATCTCATATTTATTACCTCTCCCTTCTGTCATATTATCAGCGGTTATTTTTCTTTTAGCGGCGCGATTATCATAAACGGGACCCTCGTCATCAAGGCGGGGGTCCTTTTTTATTGTATGTTTTTTTGTATGGTTTTTTGTTTTTCCTGGGCGCACAATCTCAAGGGTGCAAAAGGACAACCCTCGAAAAATAGGCATTTTGGGGCGTTTTTAGTCCACGGGTGGACTCAAGGCGCTTGATTCGACTCCCATCATCTCCACCAACGCAAACCCCACGGGCTCAAGGCTCGCGGGGCTTTTTTATTTTTCAATGTATGGTTTTTTGTATGGTTTTTCGATATAAAAACAAAATGCGTGATATACTTATCCCTCATATAGTATTACTATAAGGGTACAAACATAATATAACATTAAAATAAAAATGGAGGATTGAAATTATGACTACTTTTAACGATTTACCTATCAGAGTACAGAACGACATCAAGGACACCCTCAAGGCATATGACAAGTGCGATGTTTGGTTTGAATACGGCGATTATAAGGTAATGGTCGGCGCTTGCTTAAAGGCTGTTTATGCACCCGACCACAAATTCATCGCCACCTTTACAAAAGAGGAGATATTCACCGAGACCGAACAGATTGAGAATTATATTAACTCGTTCAATTGCTATCCCCCCAAGTATACGGGCCGCAAGGATTGGGCGATTATGCGCAAAATGTCCGACGAGAGAGAATACGACCCCGAGACTGGCATCATCAAGATTTGGCAAGGCAAAATCAACGAGGCGGGCGATTTTGTTCTGACTCATCAGAAAGAATATAAATAAACAAAAACCCGAGGGCGGCGGGCAAACCGCCCAAATAAAACAAATAGGAGGATTGAAAAAATGACACTAACAAGCAAGACAGCGGTCAAGGTGTGGAAATCTATCAAGTGCGCCGAGTGCAAGGAATCGATTGAGACCTTTCCCGAGGCCGAGAGAGACGGCAAGACCGACGAGGAAATCGTCAAGGGTGAAATCGAATATTTTATCGAGCTTTTTGAGGAGGAGGGGACAACCCTCAACGGTGACCTTGAGGAGGCCCGCGTAATAATCCGAGAGACAAAGAACGGCAAGGCAAACAAGGCGGTTATATTGCCTGGCGGGCGCATCAAACCGAAATGGTCCGAGTGGGACATACAACGAGCGCGGAACACGGTCGGAGAGTATAATCAGCTCAAGCGGTTAGCCGCGAAACTGTAAAGGGAGGCGAGACGATGCGAGAATCTACAAAGAGAGCCCAGGCGGCCTATGACAAAAAATGCAAGATTTACACCTTGAGGGTCAACCTTGAAACCGAGGCCGACATTGCGCAGTGGCTAAGCAAAGGCAAGGCGGCAACGCGAATAAAGGCCCTCATCAGGCAAGACATAAAAAACAACCCCGTCAGGTGACGGGGCCTTTTTTATTGGTCGGCTGTTTTCAGCCTGGCAAAGGTCAGGTCGATTACATCAGCGGCGGCGGCAAGCTCGCCCTCGACAGTGTGTTTGTAGGTGCCAAAAGTATCCATTGAGGCCGAATGACCGACAAGCTCCTTGATAGTGCCCTCGGCTAAGTGGGTCTGACTTGCGACAATTGACACAAATGTATGTCTTAATGAATAAGGGCTCCCGGGAAGGCCGCGCTCGGCTTTAAGGTCATTCCATTGGTGGCGGGCTGTATTGGGTATAGGCGGGCCGCCCGCCCCATTACAGAAAACCCACGGGGTATTATAACCCGCCCTGACATTGCGCTGTATTGTGTCATCTATAATCTGTCGGGCTGACTGCGGCAACGGCACCACGCGGCGCGCGTTTGTGTTTTTGCCCGGTGTTATTTGACCTTTATTGTTTACAGATCGCGACACATACAGCACCCCGCCCCTGATGTCACCCTGTTGGATACCATAGGCCTCCCCAGGCCTAAGGCCGCACAATAGCATTATCAAATAGGCGGGGTAATACCAAAGGTCCGAGGGCTCAAAAAGGCGCTTGATGTCATCAGGCTGTAAAATTGCCCGCTCGTTTTTGGGGTGGCCCTGGGGTATATAAAGGGTCCCGCGCCAGGCATCACAGAAATAATTATTATATGCGAACTTATGCAAACCCACGATCACGGCGCGTAAATGTGTCAATGTTTTGTGGCTAAGTGTTTTAGTGTGCCCGTTTTGGGGCCTGGCTTCGTTTATAAGCGCTTGCCAGGCTTGCAATGATAAATTATTCATTTTGCATTTGCCGACCTTAGGAGCGACATATAAGCGGGTGTAAGTTTCAGCCTCGCGGTAACTGTCACGGCGGCCGAGCCTGGCCGCGATGTCATCAAGATATAAGGCAATAACCTGATTTACAGTCAAATTGTCACCTGAGCCGAAATCAAGCCACTTATTATATTTGTCAAGGACCTCGCGTTTACCCTTTGCACCGGGGACCGATGAATAAAACACCTTTTTTACACCGTTTTTTTGGCCCTGAATGACCCACAGGCCCCGGGCCTTGTTGTATTTAGGATTTGCCACCGTGCGCCTCCTGGCTGTCAATAAGGGCCTTATAATAGGCAAGCAATAGCTCGCGGTTGCTGTCTGTCAGCCTTGCCAGGTCGACATTGACAAGGGGCTTGCCTTCAGGGGTCAGGTCAAACCCTAACAGCCAGGCGGGTGACACATTCAACGCGCGGCTCATTTTTTCAATTGCGTTTTGTTTTGGTATTACTTGCCCCGTGCGATACCGCCACAGGGTCCCTTTGTTTATGCCTGACTTGCGGGCAAGATCAGGTCCCGACATTTGGCGCAAGGTCAGCGCCGCATTGATACGGTCACATATTTTGTTTGTATCTGTCATATATTCATCCTCCCGCCCCGATTATATGACAAATAGATGACGGTTGCAAAAATGCAATTATTGGGGGTTGCAATTTGGCACCGTATTGATAAAATCATTTCAAGGGTTGCTATTTGGCACCCGACAGAAAACGACAAGGGAAGGAGGTTATAACCTGATGTATGACACAGAAAAACTAAAGGCGCGCATTGAGCAGAAATACGGTAATCAGGCCGCGTTTGCCGAGGCCCTGGGGGTTGAGAAGTCAACGGTCAGCCGATACCTGGCGGGGCGCGAGTGGAAGAGCTCGACCTTGATTAAGGCGGCCAAATTGCTTGACATCGCGCCTGATGACATCGAGGGGTATTTTTTTGCCCCGGCGGGTGCAAAACAGCACCGCCAGGAAGTCAAAGTATGAAAACCCTGAGGCCTGGGGCGGTCAGATACCCGCTGATATATCAGACCTTTAAGAACTCGCAAGAGGTCGCAGATGTAATCAACAGGAGCCCGCGATATGTCAAAAAGGCATTAAATAGCGGGTTTACAGATCGCGAAAAGGCAATGTTAGAAAATTACGCGGGTCGGAGGTTGTTTGAATGAATTATCAACGCATTTTTAATGCAATGTCAGTCTTTATCATTGTTGGTTTAATTTTCATCGGTTGTGCGGTGCCTGTCTTAGCAGAGCCCGAGGAGCCCGAGGTCCTGACGGCCTACAAGGCACCTGATATCCCGACGATAACGGCCCCTGATGTCAGCAAGGCATTTGAGGTCGAGGCCAACAGGCAAAAAGCCAGGGCGGCCCTTGATGAGGGCCAGGCGATCATTGACAAATTGGGCACGGTAGACCCTGAGCTTGAGCGCCTTGTGTATGTCGGGGCATTTTATATCACGATGTATGCGGCAACTGTCGAGCAATGCGGGTCAGCAAGCGGAATCACCGCAAGCGGGCGCAAGGTCACGGATGACCCGACCTGTCATACAGTCGCGGTGGACCCCGCAGTCATACCCCTGGGGTCATACCTGATTATTGAGGGTTATGACGGGATCATTTTTCGCGCTGACGATACCGGGTCCGCTATCAACGGTTATGACATTGACATTTTTACGACCAACGAGGCCGAGTCTAAGACTTTTAACAATTTATCAGGGGTCAAGGTGTGGCTCATTGAGGAGGTTTGAATGGACTTTTTAATCACCGCTTTTATTGCATTTTTTGTCGGTGCCGTCATCGGTGTAATCGGCGGGTCAATGCTCGGTTGGGCGCGGGTGCTTGAGCTCTATGACGAACTTGAAACGGTCAGGGCTGAAAACAAGCACCTCAAGGCAAACAGCAACGAGCCCCAGGTCATCGAGATTACTGACAGCCGACCACAGGCGGCCGACATCTCAAAGAACTATTTTACAAAATTCTAAAAATGGACCGTTTAATCGGTCAGGAAGGATGAATTTATGCCAAAACACATTGATTACAAAAAGGGTGTTTATACCCTTGACGAGATCGCAGATTTTATCATCAAGACAAACCCGGGGCGGTTTAAGAATCACGCGAGCGCCTATGCCTCAGTAAAGACAGCGGCAAGGGTGCTCGGGGTTGGTGACATCAACGGCAAAAAGCGGTGCAAACTTATTGCCGCGCGTGATGTCGAGCGCATTGTCAGCCGCCTTGACGGTATGAGGCGCAAGGCACCGGGCACAGCAAAGACAAATAAGCCTAAGAGGGC
>Ga0326512_10000156_pt1 | contig 58925 bp, 51 predicted proteins | sample 1_2617_0518_D_FD_203652 | JGI IMG/M metagenome (GOLD analysis project Ga0326512, IMG submission 203652) | Bovine rumen microbial communities from UC Davis, California, United States - 1_2617_0518 | ecosystem: Host-associated > Mammals > Digestive system > Stomach > Rumen | place: USA...
AAGAAACCTTGATTTTCCGCGGAATTTCTGGCGTCCCCGAGAGGATTTGAACCTCCGACCTCACGCTTAGGAGGCGCGCGCTCTATCCAGCTGAGCTACGAGGACTTGTATAAAATTGATGATTTCGACTCTATTTTCGAACTCACAGCCGATATGAGTTTTCCGCCAGGCGGATGGTCCGCAATCACCTTAGGAGGCGAGTGCTCTATCCAGCTGAGCTACGAAAACATATTCATATGCCTACATATTGTAGCACAGGATAAAGTTAAGGTCAATTGTATGCAAACTAAAACTATAGTCAGTCAAAGTCCACATTACCCTGTAGCCAGATTCTACCCTTAAACCTGTATCCCACCTTAATTTCACCGACAAGGCAAGAACTTGCTATAGCCACATTCAGTTTTAAGCCATTGCAATCTAATCTCAGCATATATATTATCTGATTGGTGAAACGATTAGTCTCCTGGCTAAAGCCCGTAATCTCACCAATTACCATATATTGGTCGCACTCCACGCCACATGGCATAAAAGTTGTATTTACAATCGAGTAAATATCCTCATTCTCATAACGCCTTATAAGATTGCTGTATTCCTCAACATCAAAACTGTTGAGCTCACCAATAGCGTCCTCATCGCCATTGCTGGCCTCAATAAAAAGCTTCTGTTTCTCCTTGCGCTTTCTTGACATATCAACTCTTGCCTCAGCATCCCTGGCTGGAAGTATAATCCTGCCCTCGCTTGACAAGCCAACTAAGCCAAGGGATTTAAGTCTAAACTTCTCCCCCTCAAGGCCACTGTGAAAATCAATCAAAAACTCCTTCAAGCCATAAGGCTTGATAAAATCCCTCAAATTATCATCCTCATCGCCAACTCTGCGGCAAATGTATTCTAGATAGCCATCCGGATTGTTGAGATAGAAAAAAATGATAGTCCCATAGTTTTTGAGTTCAATCACGCCAGTGTATTCTTCAGTCGATACATGTCTCTCAAAACTTATGTCCACATCCTTATAGTCATGCTTGCACATGATAGCCGGATAGATTAAGTCTGGTCTAAATTCGCCATCAATAAATCTTCCATAGGCGTTGAGATAAGTCCTCTCACTAACCCTAACCTGGCAGATAGCCCTGTCAACTCCTTCAATTTCCCTAATTGTACTAAAATCAGCCTGTGAAAAGATCTGCTCAACCTCTTCTCTAACGCCTCTTCCATGTCCAAAACCAATTGAATTTGTGTACAGATTCATATCATCACCATCCTAAGCCAGTCCTAAATCAATGGACAAATTCAGCCATAAAGCCCCTACCTATACTTACAAAGTATCGACAATAAAGACTGTCAAAACTCTAAACATGTTAATCTCTTTTGCCTCAGTATAAGGTGTTCCGTCAGCCATCTTAAGCAGCTTGATTACAGGTCTGTCAGTAGACTCGCGGTTCTGTCTGACAACAATCGCAAGTTCGCCAGTGTTAGTGATAACCCTGGTTCCTACAGGATAGACAGCAATAGTCTCAAGCAGCTTTTCAGCAATAGTTCTGTCAAACTTATAGCCCAAATTCACCTTAATATACTCAATTGCCTCATAGATTTTCATCTTTTTAGCACCGATACCACTGATAAGCGCGTCAAATGTGTCGCACAAAGCAACCAACTTAACTTCCTCTTTCAGCCTATCTCCCTTGTGACGGAAAGGAAAACCGTTTCCATCAATCTGCTCGTGATGCATGAGTATAATTTCCTTGGCAACATCTGGAATCCAGTTTTCAGTCTGGATTGAGTTATAGCCAAATATTGTATGTTTCTTGTATTCCACAGCATTTTCCGCAGTCATCTCATCGATATCTACATCCATGTATGGAACATTGATAAACTTAAGACCTATATCGTGGAGAATGGCTCCAGTTGAAATATTCTTAACCTGTCGCTCATTCATCTTCAGTCTCAAAGCCAAAATAGTCGACATGATACAGACATTTATGCAGTGAGAGTACATATCAGTACTTATATTTCTAATCTCAGTAACGCTCTCTAGAACCTCAGGTTCGCTCAGAACACTTGTAATGATGCGATCTGCAGCTTCACTTATCATTTTAAGGTCATTATTGTGCTTGTAGATGTGCTTATCAAGCACGCTCTTCACAATATTTTCCGAAGACTCAAAAGTCTCCTCCGCGGTAAATGTTTCCTCATCCTTTACATAGACAGCGTCCAGATTATAGGACCTAAGTCTGTCAAGATACTCTCCCCTCAATTGAGTATCTGCCTGAATCAAAACCTGATCAGTTGGCGACATCACCGGAACCGCAAGGATTTCGTTTCCAGTGAGTTTATCTATCTCTACAAGTCTCATACAAAAGCCTCCAAATTACGAGGTATTTTCCCCAATAAAATTTACTATCCTCTGTTATTATTTAACCTTCTCGAGCTTTTCCTTGCCACCCATGTATGGCTGAAGAGCCTTTGGAATCTTAACACTTCCGTCTGCCTGAAGATTATTCTCAAGGAAAGCGATGAGCATTCTTGGTGGTGCTACAACAGTGTTGTTAAGTGTATTTGCAAGATACTTTTTCTTATCCTTACCCTTAACCTTGATGTTGAGACGTCTAGCCTGAGCATCACCTAAGTTAGAGCATGAGCCAACCTCAAAGTACTTCTTCTGTCTTGGGCTCCAAGCCTCTACATCACAAGACTTAACCTTAAGATCTGCAAGGTCGCCAGAACAACACTCAAGAGTTCTTACTGGAATATCAAGTGATCTAAAGAGCTCAACTGTATAGCTCCAAAGCTTGTTATACCAATCCATAGCCTCTTCTGGCTTACAAACAACGATCATCTCCTGCTTTTCGAACTGGTGAATTCTGTAAACACCTCTCTCCTCAACACCGTGAGCTCCCTTTTCCTTACGGAAACATGGTGAATAGCTTGTAAGTGTCATAGGTAACTTATCTTCGTCTGTGATTGTGTCGATAAACTTACCAATCATTGAGTGCTCACTTGTACCGATAAGGTAAAGATCCTCACCCTCAATCTTGTACATCATAGAATCCATCTCTGCGAAACTCATAACACCGTCAACTACACGGCTTCTGATCATGTATGGAGGAATGCAGTAAGTAAATCCCTTATCAATCATGAAATCTCTAGCATAAGAGATAACAGCTGAGTGAAGTCTTGCAATATCGCCCATAAGGTAATAGAAACCTTCACCGGCAACTCTACCAGCAGCTTCCTTGTCAAGTCCGTTAAAGCTCTCCATAATATCTGAGTGATAAGGAATATCAAAATCAGGAACTACAGGCTCGCCGAACTTTTCAATTTCAACATTACAAGAATCATCCTTGCCAATAGGAACACTTGGATCAATTATATTTGGAATTGTGAGCATAATCTCACGAATTCTTGCGTCAAGCTTAGCCTTCTCGTCATCAAGATCCTTGAGCTTGCCATCGTTCTCAGCATTTTTCTTAGCTGCCTCAGCCTTGAGCTGTTCAGCCTCTTCTTTCTTACCCTGTCCCATAAGCTTACCAATCTCACCGGCAATCTTATTCTTGTAAGAACGCATCTCATCAGTTTCCTGCTGAATCTTTCTTGACTTGTCATCAAGCTCTATAACTTCATCAACAAGTGGAAGCTTAGCATCCTGGAACTTCTTCTTAATATTCTCCTTAACGATATCAGGATTCTCTCTTAAAAATTTCATGTCTAACATATTTATGTCCTCTTTTCATATTAATTACTTAATTCAATTACTTATTTTAATTACTTAATTCAATTATTTAATTCAGTACTGAATTAAATTACTTATTCAGTCACTGAATTCAATTACTAATTTTAATTACTTATTCAAAATTTCGTTATATTCAGGCTCGAAGTCAACACTGCCGCGTTTTCCAGCAACTGCCTCATTGAGTGCCTGCTCTTCCTCATTTCCAAGCTCAAGGAAGGCCTTACCCTGCACAATTTCCTTAACATAGGCAAAACAACCTGTATTGCTGTGCATTACATTGAGCAATACTCCAGTATTGTTCTTATCCAGCATGCATAGAGCAAAACTAAGTTTTCCGCCCATCTCGTGAAATGCGTCATACTTTATTAGGCCAACTTTCTGGAATGTGAACTGAAGTTTATCGTATAAATCCTCAATTGAAGCCATATTCTCGTTAGTAACCTTCTTGATAGCGTTTACATCCGAAAGATTAGACTTGATTAATTCTTCAATCGACTTCCCATCTTCTCCAGCCATAAAGGCCTCATATTTTTTTCTAAGTTTTGACGCCTTTGCGCATGCCACTATAGCAATTATAAAACCAATTAATGCAAGAATCAATGTTGCTCCAAGGCAGGCCAAAACTATGCTTTCATCAATAATTACAAGATTAAAAAAATTCATTTCAGTATTTAAGGAGCTTTATCAACGAGCTTTCTTATTGATCAGATCGTAGATTCTCTCCAACTCCTCTCTAGTATTATATTGAATTTCAATCTTACCCTTATTTTTAGAGCTATTTTTAATTTTAACACTAGTTCCAAAAACAGATGAGATTTTTTCCTCATATTGTTCATAATAAAGGTCAGCTGCTGTCTTCTTTGCAGGCAAAACTGGTTTCTTGTCTTCCTTATATTTCTTTATAAGTCTCTCAGTCTCCCTAACACTCAACTTCTCGTCAAATACTTTCAAGGCCAATTCGTGCTGTACATCTTTATTCTCTATTGCAATTAAAGCTCTTGCGTGTCCCATTGTAAGTTTTCTTTCAATGACCATGTCCTGAACTTTTGCGTCCAAATGGAGCAATCTCAACACATTAGTAATTGCTGCTCTTGATTTAGAAATTCTCTCAGCCAACTTATCATGAGTAAAGCCGAACTCCTCGATCAACTCCTCGTAAGCCTTTGCTTCTTCTATTGGATTAAGATCCTCTCTCTGAATATTTTCAATCAGAGCTATTTCCATCTTTTCCTGATTAGAGAAATCTTTGATTACAACCGGAACTTCCTTCAAGCCAGCAAGTTTAGCTGCTCTCCATCTTCTCTCTCCAGCAATAATCTCATAGTAGGCACCATTCTTCTGTACAATGATAGGCTGAATGATTCCATACTGTTTAATTGAATCTGCCAATTCTATGAGAGCATCTTCATTGAACTCTTTTCTTGGTTGCCCCTTGTTGGGCTCAATAAGCGATAGTCTCAAAGTTGTTTCCGCAGGTTCCTTTACGATAACCTCCTTGACCACTTCCTTAACTACTACTTTTTCTTCCGGCTTTTCAGCCTTCTTCTCGGTCTCAACCTGACTCTGAGGGATTAAATTGTTAATTCCCTTACCAAGGCCTTTGCCCAAGCCCTTGCCAAGACCTTTCTTTGTATCTTTTTTAAGCTTAGAATCCACTTCTTTTGCCTCAGCCTTCTTTGCATCGACCTTCTTTACATCAGATTTATTTACATCAGACTTCTTTGATTCAGTCTTCTTTGTTTCAGTCTTCTTTCCTGTCTGTTTAGTCTCTGCTTTATTTACTTCTATCTTTGAGTCCTTCTTCTGACTCTTACTTTTATCATTCACTTTACTTTACCTCAAAGCCCCTCTCAATAACCTCTTCAGCCAAGAGTCTGTAAGCCTCAGCACCTGCTGATTTAGAATCATAGATGTTAATTGGCTGACCATGGCTTGGTGCTTCAGCAAGTCTTACATTTCTTGGTATGATTGTTTTATAGATAGTCTGATTTAGATTATCCTTAACATTCTCAACGACCTGTAATGAAAGGTTTGTTCTTGAATCATACATTGTAAACACTACACCTTCGAGTACCAATTTCTTATTAAGTCTCTGCTTAACTAGTTCAATTGTATGTAAGAGCTGAGTCAGTCCCTCAAGTGCATAATATTCGCACTGAATTGGAACTAATACAGTATCTGCCGCTGACATAGCATTTACCGTGAGCATACTTAAGGAAGGTGGACAATCCATTACAATAAAGTCATAAAAATCCTTTACCTTCTCTATTGCTCTTTTCAATACATATTCTCTTTTTTCAACGCCTATCAAATCAATCTCTGCTCCAGCAAGATTTACATTAGAAGGTGCTATATCAAGGTTTTCAATTACATCCTTTACTATAACATCCTTCAGGCTTTTTTCTTGTAGAATCACATCGTATATAGTGTCCTCAAGTTCATCCTTGTCCAGGCCAAATCCCGAGCTTGTGTTGCCCTGTGGATCTATATCTATAACAAGAACCTTTTGCCCTTTTTCTGCAAGACATGCTGCCAGATTTATCGAAGTAGTAGTTTTACCTACTCCTCCCTTCTGATTTGCAATTGCAATAATTCTTCCCATATTTCTCTCCATTTAAAAGTGGATCTACATATTCATATATCAACTAACATATTTCTTCATATATTTCTTAGCACTCATCTTTATATGTTTCCTTATATATTTTATACGTTTCTTTATAAGTGCATCCATCTTTTAAAGTAATATTTGTTCTAGCTCGTCATGCTTATTAATGTTTCACGTGAAACATTTTCTTTCTTTCTAGATTATTATTTTCCATCCAGCATATGATATTGTAATGTTTCACGTGAAACATTGCAATTATCAATTTGAATTCATTGATAAAGCCCCTCAGATTATCAACAACTATTTAATCAAGCCTTTTCTAAGTGCATACACTGCAGCTTGAGTTCTATCAACAACACCAATTTTCTTAAAGAGCATGAAGATATGATTTTTTACTGTTCTATCACTTATATCCAATTTAGTTGCAATTTCTTTATTGGAATAACCTTTAGATATAAATTTCAAAATTTGAATCTGTCTCTTAGTAAGAACAATGTCATCCTTCTTAAGAGAATCATCTTTGGCAAGATTTATATTTATATAATCTATCAAAGATCTCTCAATATAAGTCTTGTCCTGAATAACTTGATTGATTGCAGTTGATAATTCAGAGTAATCAGAATCAAATAAAATAAAGGAATTATTGATTTGATCATAATACCTAACTATTTTATTATAATCGGAATATTTAGAGAGTACTATAGTCTTTAAAGCAGGAAATCTAAGTCTTATCCTGTTAAGAGTATCGAATCCATCTAATGAAGGCAAATCCGAATTAATAATCAGCAAGTCACACTGATTTCTGATTGAATCAAGCAATTCAATACATTCTAATCCATCCCCCGCTTCACCGATCACTTCAGCATCGATGCTTGGGTCTGATTTCATAAGAGAAATAAGGCCCTTTCTAAACATAATACTGTGGTCTGCAATAATAATTCTGGTCAAAATTAACTCCCCTATCGACGCGCCACACGCGAGATTTTTTTCATGTCCCCAAAAACACAGACAATATAATAATACACCATTTGAGTCTAGTATTAAAGCCAAAATAAAAAAAAACTGAGCGGTTCAACTTCTTTTTCAAGAACCGCTCAGCCAATACAGTTATTCAATTTTCAATTCTCCTTAAAATTGTTACTATTTCGCTTCATACAAATTAACTAACAAACTATGCCATAATCTATAAGAAAAGCGATTTAAGACTCACTTAAGTCTTTCTCCCGCATTCATCTGAACTACATCTTCAGATGTTTTTTAGAAAGCGTTCATACATACGGCTTATGATCAATATGAGTACATACATGTATACCTGTTACTTATTCTTTGTCTAGGTTTTTATAAACCTGCTTTCTTTTTAATTAAAATAACGGTCTTTCTAGTAGGGAGCTTGTACAGCCATTCATATTGATTGCAAAAGATTTTCTAACCCATTGGTCCATACCTCTTTCCAGTGACGAAATTTAAAGTTACGATCCAATTGTTTTAGGTTTCATTAATAAGTTTTCTTGTTACTTATCTGATCAAATAAGATACTTATTAATTTAATTACCTGTTCCCTTTGACTGATTATATATTAACTCCTGATTGTATTTTTGTCAATACAATTTTTCAAATTTTTTAAAATTTTGTACTCGTATTTATACACTAACTTATTCTATATATCCTAATATGCCTATATACGGCTTAATATATTATATTCATTGCCCTAATTCATGTTTATATATCAGTAATTTTCTTAAAGTAAAGCTCTTCTGCTACTCTTTTTAGTCGATCTAAAAGAAAGAAGGCGTCTTTACAATTAAAACCCAGGCAATCTCAAGACTGACTGGTCTAAATCGCAATATTTACTCTTTACTGCTCAAGTCTTTAGTAATAAAACTAACTCTTAAGAGTATTCTTAAAACTTACCCTTAAAGCTAAATCTAAAGGCCTTCTTTAAATAATACTCTTAATAATACTCTTAAGTATACTCTTATTCCTATTCTTAAGGCTCACCCTTAAATCCTCCAAATATCAAGCATTTGTCAGGGAGTCTGCCAAATTCTTAAGTTCACCAATCTTGTCAAGAACCTGCTTAGCGTCTTTCTCATTCTGCTCGCTGCTGTTATAGGTCTCACTAGAATGAGCTGTAACTTCCTCACTGATTGCAGAGATGGTCTGTATGCTCTCAACAATCTCTTTATTGGCTGCAGCAAGCTCTTTAACTGCATCTGCAAGCACTTCAGCCTGCTTAGTTATATCATCTGAGCTCTTAGCAATATTCTCAAAGTTATCAGCTGTCTTGGTAGCTGATTTAGCCTGTTCTCTGTTAAGCTCGAGAAGATTACCAATTTCACCTACAACATTACTGATTTCCTCGGTGATTCCATCAACAAGATCAGTAATTTGAACTGTCGCATCGCTTGTCTGGCCTGCAAGAGATGAAATCTCTGATGCCACAACGGCAAATCCTTTTCCAGCCTCTCCTGCTCTAGCCGCCTCAATACTTGCATTAAGAGCAAGTAAACTAGTTTGATCAGTCACATTGTTGATAACAGATATAATTGTTCCCATCTTATCTGCAACTTCATTGAGTTTATCAAGCTTCTCAGAAGCTGATTTACCTGCATCTATAGACTTCTCAACCTGATTGATAAGGCCATCAACGCTTCTTCTGCCATCAACAATTTCCTTGGCAACACTGTCAGAATCCTTACTTATAAGGTGACTCACACCCTCAACATGAGACACATGAGCCGATATTTCCTGGGTTTTTGTCAGCTGAATTTCAACTGCATCAACAGTCTCACCAGTACCGTTATTAACCTCCTGCATTGCTGACATAGTCAAGTTCAAGGCACCTGAAAGGCCTGTCATCTTATCTGATACATCACTTGTAAGAGTGTGAATCTTACCTGAAATATCCACAAGAGAATTGAGCATCTTTTCAGTCTTTTCTCTCTCATCATTGATAAGTTTTGCACGAGACTGGCTAACCCAGTTAAAGTGCTTGGTCAAGAAGCCAAGATAAATTGTGCTGACTATCAGTAAAAGAACCTGAATCTCAACATCTGCCATGCTGAAGTCCTCACCATGTTTAATAAAATAAGTAGCAACAATTGAAATTACGTTGATTAAAACTACTGCAAATCCAACTCTAAGGCTGTATGCCATATCAGAATAAGCAGCTATTAAAATAAGCATTGGAACCGCATACACAAAGGTATTTGGGCTTGAAGAAGTAATCAAGGCAAATGTATAAAATACCGCATATCCTACAGGAACCAATTCTCTTATTAGCTTTGAATCATTTTTGTTTTTGTAAACAAAATAAGAGAAAATCCACGGAATCCAGTCCAAAACAAATGTGAAGATAGTATAACCTATGCTTCTTGCGCCCTTAATAAACTCAATACCATATGCAATAGTAAAGATTATGCAAAGAGCCAAGTATCCGGTAACAAACATCATATTTGCCTTAGCCCTTTCGACATTCAAGCCTGCCCTGCCATCATTAGCATTCTTGCCTTCTTTTGCCCCCTTAACACCCTTTTCACTATTCAAGTCTTTTTTTAAATCTTTCTCGTCTGCCATAATAAGCCCCTCCTTAGTAAATGTACAAGACTCTCTCGAGACATGTTTTTATCCCCTATCCAGCCCTAGCTTAGGCAGAGGAATCTTCTTAGACAAAGATAAAGAAAATCCCACAAAAGCTAATTTCTTAGCAGATGTGGGACCTTTTATTGATATTTAAAAATATTTTCACGTCCCTAAATGTAGTTAAATTATACATTTTTGAGCATGAATAGTCAATTATTATCAATCAAAATCATAAATATTAGTAAAACCTATCTAATCGCAATATCTATTTAATATCTATTTACTTTTTATTTACTATCTATTTAATATCTATTTGTTGTCTATTTGCTGTCTACTTATCTGGCTTGCTTACTGCACCTGGTCAAGGGCATCGTTGAGCGCCTTTTCAAGTGTGTGCCAGCTAAGAACTGCACACTTAACTCTGGCTGGCATATGAGAGATGTCCTTGAATGCCTGAGCATCCTCAAGCTCCTCAAGATCCTCATCATCTGTAACCTCACCCTTAATCATACCAATAAACTTGCTGGCAAGTCTTTTAGCATCATCGACATTGCGGCCTAAAATAAGGTCAATCATAATAGATGTAGAAGCCTGTGAGATTGCACATCCGTCACCGACAAATGCTGCATCTTTGATAATTCCATCCTCAACCTTAAGCTCAAGCTTGATATCATCTCCACAAGATGGATTAACACCCTCATGTGAGTGTGTAGGACAGTCAATCGGATGCTTGTGCTCTGTCGATCTGCTGTTTTCAGTTATAACCTGTGTATAAATCTGGTCTAATCCCATTTTCAAAACCTCTAATTTCTATAAATTAATCCTCAAATCCGAGCCACTTTCTAACCTTGAGAAGGCTAGCGCAGAGGGCATCAACATCCTCTTTTGTGTTATATACTGCAAAGCTCGCTCTGCAGCATGAAGATGTTCCTATATGACCCATAAGAGGCTGTGCACAGTGATGTCCGCTTCTTATGCAAACTCCATCAGCGTCAAGTATAGTTGCTACATCGTGAGGGTGCACATCGTCTACATTGAAAGCTATAGCGCCGTAGTGCTCTCCCTTATCAGAACCATATACTGTCAAGTGTGGAACTTCCTTCAACTTAGCCCAGGCGTAGTCGTAAATCTCACGCTCCACAGCCTCAATCTTGTCAAATCCTACGGACTCAATCCAATCAATGGCTGCAGCCAAGCCTACCGCTCCACCAGCGTTCTGTGTTCCTGCCTCGAACTTGTTAGGCAACTCCGCCCAAGTTGCATCCTGTTCTCTAACTGAATCGATCATATCTCCTCCAGTTAAGAATGGAGGCATCTTGTCAAGGAGCTCCCTCTTTCCCCAGAGAACACCTACTCCAAGTGGCGAATATAACTTATGGCCAGAGAATGCTAAGAAATCAGCATCCAAAGCCTCTACATCGAGCTTTATGTGTGGTGAGCTCTGGGCAGCATCAACTGCCGCTACAGCTCCCACCTCGTGGGCTCTCTTAATAATCTTCTCGATTGGTGTTTTGATGCCAAGAACATTGGACACGTGAGTAGCTGCTACAAGTTTTACTCCGTCTGTAATTTTAGCCTCAATCTCCTCATCGCTAATTATGCCGCCCTTGTCAGCATAGATATAGTCTAACTTAGCGCCCTTAGCGCGGCATACCTGTTGCCAAGGAATCATGTTTGAATGATGCTCAAGAATTGTTATAACAACCCTGTCACCCTCCTTGATAAAGTTCATGCCGTAAGAATAAGCTATCAGATTCATGGACTCTGTAGTATTTCTTGTAAATATCACGCATGATGGGTCCTTAGCATTTATAAAAGAAGCAACCTTAAGTCTTGCATTCTCGTAAGCCTCAGTCGCCTCAATACCCAACTGATATGATCCTCTGTGAGGATTAGCATTGTGCTTGTAGTAGAAATCATCCACTGCCTTGATAACGCTCTCAGGTCTCTGGCTTGTTGCAGCACTGTCGAGATATACAATTGGCTTCTCATCAGCATTTTGTCTAAATACTGGAAACTGATCCTTGATAGAATTACTCAATTATCATTCTCCTCTCAAGGTAGCTATCTACCTTACTTCTAATTTCTTCATCAGTAATTCTTGAAAGAACTGATTCATAAGAAGCACGAACTACGAGCTCCTTAACCTCATTCTCACTGAGTCCTCTAGACATGAGATAGAACATGCGGTTCTCATTGATACGGCCAATTGTTGCCGCATGATTACCCACAACGTCCTCCTCGTCACAGAGAATAAGTGGAATAGTTCTATTTCTAGCCTTATCAGAGAAGATAAGTGTCTCTTCGCTCTCATCACCCTTGGCTTTCTTACAGCCATTGATAAAGTCGATTGTTCCTCTATAGACCTTGTCAGTCTCTCCAAAGAGGGCTCCCTTAGCCTTCATATTGCTGACAGTCTTCTTGCCTGTATGTCTTGCAATAAAGTTGAGGTCTGTCTTTCTTTTCTCGTCACCATAATAGATTGTGTCAGCTGCAAATTCAGCACAGTAGCCTGAAAGAAGAGCCATACAACCTACATAGTCCATCTTTGCTCCAAGCTCAGCCTGTACAAGTTCAACCTTTGCAGAATCCTCAATCTTAATACCCAAGTCATTGCTGTGAAGACTTGAATCATTGAGAAGCTGAGTCTGAATCAAAGTAACCTTAGCACCCTCAAGAGCTACAATCTTTGTGAGTCCAGCGTGATAAGATGCAGTGTCATCCTCGCTGATATATGACTGAAAAACACTGACTTCAGAGTTTTTCTCAGCAAGTATATAAGTCACATCACACACCTTTGCTCCATCGGCAAATGTGTACTTTAAAGGCTCGATTACTTTCTTCTCGCCCTCTTTAACCCTAATAAAGATAGGATTTGTGCAGTGATTCATAGTAAAGGCAACCGCCTCAGCGCCCATACCAGTCTCTATATTGTCAAAAATCTCAGCTATTTCCTTGCCGAAACCACTCTTTTCATAGCAGGCGTCAAATTCCACCTCAGCGAGCTCTGTCTCAGGAAATTGAGCTTCATTGATTCCTATATGATTCCATGTAAGTACAGGAAGGTGATTGACACTTAAGCCTGTATTCTTATTCATAATCATCCTCCTATATATCAGTCTCTAGTATCCATCTCAAGCTTGATAAGATTGTTCATCTCAACCGCATACTCAAGTGGAAGTTCCTTAGCTACTGGCTCTGCGAAACCGCTAACAATCATAGATTTAGCGTCTTCCTCAGACATACCACGGCTCATCAGGTAGAATACAGCTTCATCGCTGATTCGGCCAATCTTCGCCTCATGGCCCACATCAGATGTAGCATTTCTTATATCCATAGCTGGAATTGTGTCAGATCTTGAGATTGAATCAAGCATAAGGCTGTCACAGTTAACTGATGAACGGCTGTTAGCAGCATTCTCAGTGATAATAACCTCGCCTCTATATACACATTCGCCGCCATCCTTGGATATAGACTTTGTCGAGATATGTGAGCTGGTATTCTTACCAATATGCACTACCTTATCACCTGTATCAAGCTGCTGGCCCTTGCCGGCAAATGTGATACCTGTGAATTCCATCTTTGAATTATCACCCTTTAAGATAGTCATTGGATAAAGATATGAAGTGTGTGATCCAAATGAACCAGAAACCCACTCCATAATGCCATCCTTGCCGACTGTAGCACGCTTGGTGTTGAGGTTGTACATGTTTTTAGACCAGTTTTCAATTGTAGAGTATCTGAGTCTAGCGCCATCGCCAACAAAGAGCTCTACGCAACCTGCGTGGAGATTGGCAACATTGTACTTAGGAGCTGAACAGCCCTCTATAAAGTGGAGGTAAGCACCTGGCTCAACCACAATAAGAGTGTGCTCAAACTGGCCTGCACCGGCCGCATTAAGTCTGAAATATGACTGAAGAGGAATATCCACATGGACTCCTGCTGGCACATATACAAAAGAACCACCTGACCATACAGCACCATGCAGTGCGGCAAATTTGTGGTCTGTTGGAGGTACCAGCTTCATGAAGTGCTCTTTCACAATATCAGAGTACTCGCCTGTCAGCGCACTCTCCATATCAGTGTAAATAACACCCTGCTCCTCAACTTCTTTCTTTACGTTGTGATATACAACTTCTGAATCGTACTGGGCACCAACACCAGCCAAAGACTCTCTCTCTGCCTGTGGAATTCCCAACTTTTCAAATGTATCTTTGATATCGTCTGGGACCTCATCCCACTTGCCCTTCATATCAGTATTTGGCTTGATATAGGTTACGATATCTTCCATGTGAAGGCCATCTATTGGTGGTCCCCATTCTGGAATTGTCATACTGTTGTAGATTTCAAGGCTCTTAAGTCTAAAATCTAACATCCAGTCTGGATCGTGCTTTTCTTTGCTTATCTGTCTTACTATATCTTCTGTAAGACCAGAATCTGTCTTGTAGGAAGCATTCTCAGCATATCTAAAATCATAGATGGACTGATTGACTTCCGAAACTTTATCTTTGCTAGATGCCAATGTTAGTCCTCCTTGCCGATAATGTTGGCAAAACCGTTTGTATTTACTTCCTCGATAAGTTCTGGACCTGCTGTCTTTATAATTCTACCGTTATAGAGGATATGTACCTTGTCAATATCAAGATTCTCTAAGATTCTTGCATTGTGAGTGATAATAAGAAGTGAGTTATCCTCATTCTTAAACTTCTTAATTCCCTTAGATACTACTCTTACAGCATCTACATCAAGGCCTGAATCTGTCTCATCAAGCATAGCAAGCTTTGGCTGGAGTACAAGCATCTGAAGAATCTCAGACTTTTTCTTCTCACCACCTGAGAATCCAACATTGAGATATCTTGAAGCATATGAAGGATCCATATCAAGATCATCCATAAGAGCCTTAAGCTCTTTTCTGAAGGCAAATACCTTGAGTGGCTGACCTGTCATATTTCTTCTGCATACTCTTAAGAAGTCTTCCAAAGTTACACCAGGAACCTCTTCAGGTGTCTGGAATGAGAGGAAGATTCCCTTTCTTGCACGGGCATCTGCCTTGAGAGCTGTGATATCCTCACCCTCAAAGAATACCTTTCCCTCTGTAACCTTGTACTGAGGATTGCCCATAATGACACTGTCAAGGGTACTCTTTCCTGCACCGTTTGGTCCCATAATTACATGTGTTTCACCTTTTTTAATCTCAAGGTTGAGACCATTTAAAATCTGCTTGTCATCCGCAAGTGCATGGACATTTTCTACTCTGAGCAATTCTGACATATATACTCCATTCTGCTAAATAGCTTTCTAAAAATCTAAATACACTATGCCATTTTAATCTATAGCGGCATAGTATGTTTTATTATACAACTAATCCCATAAAAATCAAGGTTAACCCACTATAGGCTCCTTGCTTGGGGTTCCGGCTTTTCTAGGATACTTGGCAGGTGTCTTTTTGACCTTCTTGATTATCACAAGATCTCTCTCCATAGAAGTGCCATCAATATCCTTGATTTCAAACTTTATATTATCTACGATTTCTCCGCCCATAAGAGCAATTGCCTTCTTGGCACTTTCAAGCTCCTCATCAGCTGTCTGGGACTTATATGCTATGAATAAGCCTCCAAGCTTGACGTAGGGAAGCACGTACTCTGTGAGAGTAGCCATATTAGCCACGGCCCTTGAGACTCCTAAATCATAGCTCTCTCTGTGAGCCTTATTTCTTGCTCCCTCCTCAGCTCTAGCATGGACTGTATTGATATCCTCTAACTTGAGTTCATCAATAACCTCATTGAGGAAGTTGAGTCTCTTATTCAATGAGTCAAGCAAGGTTACCTTAAGCTTAGGGTAGGCAACTTTTAGGACCATACCAGGAAAGCCAGCTCCAGTTCCAACATCGACCAATGTCTTACCATCAAGCTCTTCTGAGATTCCAGCCTTATTTAAGGCATATCTCAAGGTCAGACTGTCGAAAAAGTGCTTAATAAGTACTTCTTCATAGTCTGTGATAGCTGTCAGGTTCATAACCTTATTCTTCTCAATCAGCATCTCATAGTATTTATCAAGCATATCTGCCTGATTCTGACTTAGACTCACATCTATTTTTTCCAGGCTAGATACGAATTCATCTCTATTCATCTTTATTGACAATCCTTTCGTGTATGTCACATAAACTTAAGCCTTATAACTTAATCATTCCAACTTAAGCCTTCTTAGCCGCGGCGTGACCTTGTCTCTAAACTTACAAGCAAAACTGATATATCAGCAGGCGATACTCCTGAAATTCTTGATGCCTGACCTATTGAGTGAGGTCTCAGCTTAGCAAGTTTTTGCTTAGCCTCTATTCTCAAGCCCTGTATGCTGTCGTAATCAAGGTTTTCTGGAATAATCTTATTCTCAAGTTTCTTAAAATGCTCTACCTGTCTTAACTGTCTGCTTATATAGCCCTCGTATTTGAGATAAATATTGACCTGCTCTGCAACTTCTACAGCTAGTTCTGGCCTGTACTTATCAATCTCAGCAAGAGCCTGATAAGAGAGTTCTGGTCTCTTGATTAAGTCTGCAAGACTAGTGCCAGTTGTTAATTCCTGGCTGCCGCACCTTCTTAAGACTTCCTGAACCTGGTCGGAAGTGCCTACATTGACCCCTCTGACTCTCTCAACTTCATCTTTAACAAGATTATACTTCTCTATAGTCTTATCCATACGCTCCTGGTCGATAAGACCTACCCTATAACCAAGCTTTGTCAATCTCTCATCCGCATTGTCCTGGCGAAGTATAAGTCTGTACTCAGCTCTGGAAGTCATCATACGGTAAGGCTCCATAGTCTCCTTGGTTACAAGATCATCTATAAGAACACCTATATAAGCCTGTGAGCGGTCTAAGATAAGTGGTTCCTCTTTCTTTACGCTGAGAGCTGCATTGATGCCGGCAACAAGTCCCTGAGCTGCAGCCTCCTCATAACCAGAACTTCCATTAATCTGGCCACCTGAGAAAAGACCCTTGATTTTTTTAAACTCAAGACTTGGTCTCAACTGAATAGCATTGATGCAATCATACTCGATAGCATAAGCATTTCTAATAATCTTGACATTTTCAAGACCAGGAACTGTCTTATACATAGCGTACTGGACATCCTCTGGCATTGAAGATGACATGCCTCCCAGATACATTTCATTGGTGTAAAAACCTTCAGGCTCTATAAAGACCTGATGTCTGTCTTTATCGGCAAATTTTACGACCTTATCCTCAATCGATGGACAATATCTAGGTCCTGTTGAATGGATAACTCCAGAATATAAGGGCGATCTATCTATATTGTCCCTGATAATTTTATGAGTCTCTTCATTGGTGTAAGTAAGCCAGCAAGAAACCTGCTCCTTCTGTACACTTGCCCTGTCGGTAGTAAAAGAAAAAGGTATTACTTCCTTATCTCCAAACTGCTCCTCCATCTTGCTGAAATCTATAGATCTCTTGTCAACTCTGGCTGGTGTACCTGTCTTGAACCTTCTGACCTCAATTCCGTTTTTAATCAGGGATTCTGTGAGTTTGCTAGCAGGCATAAGACCGTTAGGGCCTGTCTCATAACTAATATCACCGTAGATACATCTAGCCTTGAGGTAAACACCTGTACAAAGAACTACTGCCTTGGCACGATATGTTGCACCAGACACAGTCTTAACTCCGCCTACAACTCCGTCCTCAACAATAAGCTCAGCTACCTCTGCCTGCCTTACGATGAGGTGCTCCTGATTTTCAAGGGTACTTCTCATACGTCTCGAATATTCAGACTTGTCAGCCTGAGCTCTAAGTGAATGAACTGCAGGTCCCTTAGAAGTGTTAAGCATCTTGGACTGGATAAATGTTGCATCTATATTCTTTCCCATCTCACCGCCAAGTGCATCTATCTCCCTTACAAGATGGCCTTTTGAGCTGCCACCTATATTTGGATTGCATGGCATAAGAGCAATACTGTCATTGCTGACTGTAAAGCAGATTGTCTCAAGTCCCAATCTAGCACTGGCTAAAGCAGCCTCGCAGCCAGCATGTCCAGCTCCGACAACTACTACATCATATTCTTCCGTGATATGTGGCATAGTAAACTTCCTTTCTACTTACCCATACAGAACTTGGCAAATATCCTGTCAGCGAGATCATCTTCCACTTGCTGGCCAATTATCAAACCAAGTTTTTCGTATGCATCCATCAGATCAATTGTTAAAAAGTCTTCTGTAAAGCCCTCCCTGATACCTGATTCAACCTTCTTTAAGCTTTCAAGTGTCTCTATAAGGAGTGATCTGTGACGCTCATTCATAATAACAATATCTTCATCTGCCTGAATATGGCCTTTAAAGAACATATCCTTTATAGCAGCTCCCAGTTCGTCAAGTCCCTGACCTGTAAGGGCTGATAGTCTAATAACCTTAGCTTCAAGACTATACTTATCTTTAAGCTCCCTCTCTAAGACTTGACAATCAAGCTTTGAGTCAAGGTCTGACTTGTTGATAATTGTTATAACCTTCTTGTCCTTTAAACTCTCTATAATACTCAGGTCCTCCTGACTTATAGATTTAGAGCCATCGAGAACGTGGATAACTAACTCAGCCTTTCTGGCATAGTCCTTAGCCTTGTTAATACCAATGTTTTCCACAATGTCATCAGTCTCTCTGATACCTGCCGTATCTATAAGATTGAGCATGATACCATCAATCATAACCTGCTCTTTTACAGCATCTCTGGTAGTTCCAGCTATGTCTGTGACAATTGCAAGCTCCTCTTTTGCTAAGGCATTTAGCAGACTTGACTTACCAACATTAGTTTTCCCCAATATGCACGTATTGATTCCCTCTTTAATTATGCGGCCTTCGTCGGATGTGGCTAAAAGCTTTTCCACATTGTCCACATAGTTTTCCACATTTTTCCACAAGTAATCAACATAATCTGTCAAGTCATAATGTTCAGGATCATCAAGAGCCGCCTCAATATAGGCTATCTTGTCAAGAATGTCATCTCTTAAGCCTCTTACGGCTGTGGATAACTTTCCTTCCAACTGACCAACTGAGGCTTTTAAAGCATATTTGTTGCCTGAATTAATCAAATCAATAACAGCCTCAGCCTGGGATAAGTCTATTCTTCCGTTTAAGAAGGCCAGCTTAGTAAACTCGCCAGGTTCAGCCAAGACGGCTCCGTGCTTTAAAAGAGTCTCCAGCACAAGCCTTGTAACCAGGATTCCACCGTGACAATTAATTTCCACAATGTCCTGTCTGGTATATGTATTTGGGGCTTTCATAAGTATTACCAAAGCCTCATCTATGACCTTTTGGTCATCCTTTATCAAACCGTAGTGAACTGTGTGAGATGCAGCATCTGCAAGACTTTTACCATTCTTAGCCTCAAAAACTTTGTCAGCAATAAGAATGGCATCAGCACCGCTCATTCGGACGATGCTGATGCCTCCACTATTCATCGTACCGGTTGATATCGCAGCAATCGTACGTTCCATTTTTTATTCAGCTCTATTCTGCTTTCTATCTGAGTTTCTGTCAGAAGCTCTATCCTGGTTCTTATCCTTGTCTATGAATACAATAACATGTCTGAAAGGCTCTTCACCCTCACTTCTTGTTGATACAAAACGATCATTCTGAAGTGCTGAGTGGATAATTCTTCTCTCATATGGATTCATAGGTTCAAGAGAAACTGATCTTCTGCTTCTCTTAACCTTGTAAGCTAAATTCTTAGCAAGGTTCTCAAGAGTCTCTTTTCTTCTCTTTCTGTAATCCTCAGTATCAAGCTTAATTCTTACATACTTGTTCTTACCCTTGTTAACAACAAGACTTGTAAGATACTGAAGTGAATCGAGTGTCTGTCCTCTCTTACCGATAAGTACACCCATGTTGTCTCCAAGAAGGTCAATATCAACACACTCTGGATCAGAGAAATCAAACTTGATTTCAACCTGCATATTCATTGCAGCAAATACGCCGTCAAGGAAGTCCTTAACTCTCTTTTCAATCTCTTCATGGCTGAGAACGCTTGTGTACTTCTCATTCTTCTCATCATCCTCTCTAAGAGAATTATCGCTGGCTTTAGCATCTGCCTTAGCCTCAGCCTTAGCCTCTGCTTTAACTTCTGTCTTAGGCTCTGCCTTCTTTTCAGCCTTAGCCTCAATCTTAGCTTCTGACTTAACTTCTGTCTTAGGAGTCTCAACTCTAGCCTCAGATGCTGTATTTGCCTCTACTGCTGTCTTAGCCTTTTCTGCAAGCTTCTCCTGCTCTTCAAGTCTAGCCTTCATCTGCTCTTCCTTGATGTCAGCTAAAAGCTCTTCATCAGTCTTTACTCTTGCCTTGATGATAGCAGGCTTCTTACCAATTCCGAGAACTCCATTGCTTCCTTTTTCAATAACTTCATAAATAATTCTATCACTTGGTGTTGCAAGCTTAGTAACTGCATTTGTGAGTGCTTCCTCTACATTTCTGCCACTTACCTCAATAAATTTTTCGTCCATCTGTAAATTCTCCCCAATTATTTATTATTTTTCTCATTATACTTAGAAACCATATTTGCCCTGTCTGCAAGAGACTTTGGTCCTGATTTTTTTGATGAATCAGAAGATTTTTTGCTGCTCTTATCCACATTCTTTGCTTCCTGTAAGAGGTCCTTGATCTTCTTGTCATTCTCTTTCTTCTTTGCAGCTAAAGATTCAGCCTTAGCCTTAGAAGCGTTAATCTTATTCTCGTTGCTTACAGCCTTTGTAGACTTTGTAGCATTCTTTGAGATTGTTGTAGGGTCTATACCCTTCTTTGCAAGCTTCTTGTTACGCTTTTCAATGCTCTTCTCAATAATCTTGTCTGTGCCAATCTTATCAAAATGTCTGTTGATTAAAATCTGCATAACAGTCTGAAATACTGATGTAGCAATCCAGTAAATACCAAGGCCTGCTGGTACGGAGAATCCGATAAATGCTGTCATCAAAGGTCCCATAATTGTCATCATCTTCATAGATGCTGCAGCTGGGTTATCCTCCATTGCTGCCATTTCCTGCTTGCTCTGCATTGTCTTAGTGCTTAAGTACTGAGCTAAAGCTGCAAGCAAAGGTATAAGTGCAGCGAGTGTTAAACCAAGAGTAGGTATCTGTGAAACATTTACTCCAAAGAGAGTATTCATTCTGTTAACCTGGTCAAGATTTGACACTATGAGGTCATGAGCATTTGGAAACTGGTCCATAACCTGATTCCACTGATCCTGGCTGAGTGCATTTAAGCCTACAACAGCATCGTTTACATTATTCCAATCAGGATTTGAAATCATGCTAGTCTTAAAGTTTGCTGACATGTACTCGGCAAATCCAGCATTTGACCATAATCCACCGTCAGAAGAAAGAATATTTACATAGATATTCTTAATTGATCCGATGTACATAGGTATTCTCTGGAATACACGGTAGAGAGCTAAAAGTATTGGAAACTGGATAAGTAACTGTAAACATCCACCAAACTGTGATGCGCCATACTTCTCATAAACTGCCTTAGTCTCTTCCTGAATCTTCTGCATAGTAGCTGGGTCATTCTTGTTGTCGCCGTACTTCTGCTGAATTTTTCTAACTTCTGGTGCAATTATCGAATTGAGTTTCTGCATCTTTGACTGCTTGTAAGTCAATGGGAAGAGAATCAATCTGATAATAATTGTGAATATGATGATTGCTATAGCAATATTTCCTATTCCCATTGCCTCTAATCCATTAAAAAGGATATTCATAAGCCAACCGAGAAGAGTTGCAATAGGTTCAATTACTGTATATATAGCCTGCAATAATCTACCTTCCTTTCGAATTTTTTTTCTTTTTCTTAAAAATCGGTTCTATTGGAACCGGGTCATAGCCTCCCTTTGAAAAGGGATTGCATCTTAATATCCTATAAAATCCCATCAAAATGCCCAAAATAGGCCCATGGATTTTAATTGCGCTAGCAGTGTACTCTGAACAAGTAGGATAATAAATACAGGTAGCTCTCCCCTTCATTGGAGAGAGTACCTTTTGATAAAATCTAATGATTCCTATCAGAATCTTTCTTATCATTTTCACTCTCCATCAATATTGAACTTGCTTTCAAAAGATGAAGCATTGATTTCTGAGTTTCATAGAAACCCTTGCCCTTAAGGTTGTTTCTGGCCACAAAAACTATATCGTAGCCTTTCATAATGCTTTTGCTATTAAGCCTAAAGCTCTCTCTTATCAACCTGGCAAGTCTGTGTCGGACGATACTATTCCCGACTTTTTTACTAACTGATACGCCCAACCTTAACGTATCACTACCATTCTCCAAAATGTACATAACCATATATCTGTCTGCCTTAGACTGATGCTTGTTATATACTCGGCTAAAATCACGGTTGGAACTTAATGTTTCAAAATCTGCATATTTCATATTGCCATACTTCTTTTCTAAAATAATCTTTAAATAATCTTAAAATCACCTTACATATGACAAATGGCAGATAAATGCTTGCTTGTAAAAGCTTAATGCACCTATCTGCCATAAATTCAAACGTAATCAAACTGTAAGGCTCTTTCTACCTTTAGCTCTTCTAGCTGAAATAACTTTTCTTCCGTTTGCTGTACTCATTCTTGATCTGAAACCGTGAACCTTAGCTCTCTGTCTCTTTTTTGGCTGAAATGTCATCTTCATAGAATATACACCTCCTTCTTTTACCAAATCTCCGCCTAAACACTTTATTCAAGCGGATTTATATATGGCAGAAATATTGCTTCTTGATAAAACATCGTTCAATATTATATTAATTTCCCCAAGGCAAGTCAAGATTATTTTCAAATATTTACTAAAAAAAACGTAGATTTATGCCTTTCTCAACATTTAGTATCTGGACAATGTGGATAATACTATCTCTTGTATGGAGACTTTTTCACAAATCTTTTTAACTTTTCCACATTGTGTGAATAACATGTGGAAAAGTGCAGTATTAATTGGGATTTTTAAAAAAAAAATTTTTTCAAAGCCAGTATCCACGGGATTTTGTGGATTGTGTAAAAGTTAAAATTAAAAATGTGGAAAAATAGCCTTTTTGACCCATTTTTTAATTTTTCCCCTACTTACTAACAAGAAATCGACAAGTTATACACATAATTTTTGTGGATATATACAAAGTTATACACATTCAATTGCAAGTTATCAACATTTCTTATATACTAGGTGTCTAATTCTTCATATTGTGATAGAATATATTTTGGTTTCATCTTGCTTGAAAATTAATTTTTATATAATAACATATATAATTACATATGTAATCGCTCATGTAATTATATATGTAATTGCATATATATCACATTTGTATTGTATTTATATTGCATTTATATTGTATTTGTATCACATATGTATCGCATTTGATGATTGTATTATTTTTTAAAATATTTTTAATAGGAGAGATTATGAGCGTAAACACATTTTATTTTGAAAAAACAAAGAATGTCATTGAAGAAATCCAGAAATCCGTAATTGGTAAGGATGAAGCAATCAACAAAATTCTTATGGCTATCCTTGCAAGAGGACATGTCTTAGTTGAGGATATTCCTGGACTTGGAAAGACAACTCTCGCCATAGCATTTTCCAAGGTTTTGGGCCTTGATTTCAATAGAATTCAGTTTACACCTGATGTAATGCCTTCTGATGTAACCGGTTATTCTATGTACAACAGAAAAACCAACGATTTCGAATATAAGCAGGGTGCTGTAGTTTGTAATTTGCTCTTGGCAGATGAGATTAACAGAACATCTCCAAAAACCCAGTCTGCTCTGCTCGAGGTTATGGAGGAGCAGGCTGTAACTGTTGATTCAGTTAGATATATGATTCCAGACCCTTTCACAGTTATAGCTACTGAAAATCCATTTGGATCGGCTGGAACCCAGAAATTACCTGAATCTCAGATGGATAGATTCATGATCAAGATTTCCCTTGGTTATCCTTCAATTGAGGATGAAATCAACATTATGAAATATAAGAAGGAAGTTGGCAGAGAAATTCCTTCGTCCAATGTTATGACTGCCGCAGAGCTAGTTGAAATCCAGGACTACATCAACACAATCTCTGTCGATGATTCTATATATGACTATGTTGCAAGACTTGCAAAGGCAACAAGAGAGAATGACAATATTCTCCAGGGAATAAGCCCAAGAGGAAGTATCTCTACAATAGCTATGGCAAAGGCTTGCGCCTTCTTAAATGTACGTGATTTCGTAATGCCTTCAGATATAAAGAGCGTATTTGCCTACACAGCAAGCCACAGAATAGTTGTAGATAACAGCTTAAGAAACAGCGAACTCACACCTGAAAATATAATCTATGATATTTTAAAGACAACACAAGCTCCAACTATCAGCTTTAAATAAGGCAAGGACTAATATGATTGAAAAAATATTTTTTTATATTATTGTGCTGGCAGCAATAATCAATATCAACGTTCTTTATATTGATTATCCCTTTTATATCCTACTTCTTGTCGCAATAATAATTCCATTTTTAGGCTTTCTTCTCCTTATTTTGTATGACAGACAATCAAGACGCAGTTTTTCTGTTACAAAGCACACTATCAGCTATGGTGACAGCCTGTCCTTGATGATTGAGGAGAATAACAAACTTCCATTTTTAGCCTTTTTTTCAGGAAGAAAGTATCTGACACTCCATATAGAGTATTCAAATCCTGATGATAAGTGTAACAGAACCTACAAGAATATTCCTGTAGATCCTGACAATCCAACAATCACAGATATTTGCCCTATTCATGAAGGCATTGTAACTATAACTTTAAAGAGGCTTATAGTTCAGGATGTGATGGGTCTTACTTTTTTTAGGAAGAAATTAAATAAGAAATTTATAATAACTGTAATGCCTAAATTAGTAGACACCAGCATTGCTACCAGCTTTTCATCCACAGAAGAGGAAGAATCCTTTGGCGTCAAAGGCCACATGGAATCTGACTTTTCAGATGTTAATAAATATCAGCCTGGAGATAAAATCAACCGAATACACTGGAATTTATCCCTCAAAATGGATGATTTATATGTCAGACACTACAACTCTGAAAATGTTGCTAAGAAAGTTGTCCTTGTTGATTTATCAAAAAATGATGATAAAGGCTACAGGGATAATCTGGATATTATCTACAAGGCAACATATTCAGTTATCTACCTAATACTTAACATGGGCTATGACTGCATACTTGAGGCTTATGATGGTATAAGCCACACAGTTATTCAACAAGTTATCCACAGAGAAAACGAGACTTATGATAATAGCGACTATGTCAGTCCAGAAGAGGCTTTGAAGGTCCTTATGTCCATAAGATGTAGTGACCATGCTGGTGGATTACTTGTGGATAACTATTTATCATCTCTTAGCTATGATAAAAAGGGTGCTATCTACATTACTCAGGACACTTCTAATATAGATAACCACAAGGGTGAAAAAACTGAATTCTATGACCAGCTCACATTTATCCACACCAACGAATTTTACTCTAGCGAGAACCTGGATATTATGGAAAGAATACTCAAAGAGCTATTTTGACCTATTTCAAGCTAATAGCAAAAAATATTTTTATCAAGCTAATAGCAAAAACTATCTTGAGCTATTGCTATTTCTGATAAAACAAATTAAGTATTTTGACTTAATATTTAAAGAATAAACATTATTTGAGGATAATCATGATATTAAAGAAGAAATATCTTTCAATTTTTATAAGGTTATATTTAAGCCTGATTGGCTCCTATGGCATTCTTAGAATGTGTACTTCAAGCGTTCTCACATCTATACCAGATGCTTACAACTTAATATGTGCTCTTATCTTTTCTTTGATGTTCACTTTCTTTTTCACTAATGTTAAAAAGTGGGCTAAAGTAGGAGCTGTCTATCTTACAGCTTATACAATAGCAGGTATTATATTTTATAAGTCTATTATTGCAGGTCTTTTTCTTATTGCTGATGACTGGATTACAGCCCTTGAGAGGTCCAATGGAGTTGAGCTTAACCATTTTTTAAATGGATCAGTTGAAAACGAGTTAAAATGTAGAATTATTGCCTTTATATTTTTTGCTTGTCTCACAGCCTTCTGCGTAAATGCTGCAGTATCATTTTTTAAAGGTATAGTTTCACCTCTCTTGACGGTAATTCCTGTCATGCTGGTTTTAATTTCTGTAAATATTATTCCTGACACAATTTCAATTGTCATGTGTGCAGCTTACATAATGTCTACCAATGCTCTCCATGCAAGAAAAAACGGTGAACTACAGGCTATCTCTGTCTTTATAGTTACCTGTGTCATAGCATTTGTCGCGTGCTTATTTATACCTCAAAAGACTTACACAAGACCTGATGTCTTTAATGATTTAAATTCATCCCTTGTTGAAGGACTTAAAAAAGCCAATATTAACCTCAATAACAATAATGTTCAGAATATGGCAAGTGCTGGTATCCAGGGTGGCAGTGTAGGTAATGTCAACGGTGTAAAGTACACAAATCAGACAATTTTAAAACTCACTACATATAGAACCGGTACAACACAGTATTTTCCAATATTTACCGGTGCCAATTTTGATAAAAATAGCTGGTCTTCAACAGCTACAAGTGATACTGAGCTCAACGGCTACAAGCTTATGCTCATAAATATGGCAGATTCCAACGATAAGATGCAAAAATATATCACTGAGGAAAAAGTCTCTTACTATGATACTTTGAAGGCTTTTCCTTATAGGATTGACTATGTGTCTGAAAAAAAGAAGGATGGCGGTGGAACCTATATCAACTTTAATATGGACTTTTCTTATTATGAAAAATTTGCCAAGCTCTCCAGCAAGGAGGCCAATCTTTCATTTGAGAAAAACTATAACGAGCGAAATCCTATAAATTATTCCAATTACATAGATCTTGAAAATAATTATAGAAATGGCGTCTATGACAGATATCTAAAGGTATCTGACAGTGACAGAAAAACTATAGAAAGTGTCATGGGTGCCTATCAAATCAAAGATTTCAATGATGAAGCCTACTATATCAAGAGAGTTAAGGAATTCTTCAATGAAAACTTTGAGTACAACATGATTCCAGGCAAGGTTCCTTATGGAAAAAGCCTTGTTGACTACTTTCTTAATGATAAGAGAGAGGGCTATTGTACTTATTTTGCCACATGTGCAACTCTCATGTTTAGATGTGCTGGCATTCCTGCAAGGTATGTTGAAGGTTACGCAGTCTCTGATTCCAGAATATTGGCCTCAGACAAGTCAAATTCTACATATGAGAGATACAACATTGATGGCTCAACTAAAAGATACATTGAATCCAGCTATGAAGTGGATGTAACAGACAGATGTGCCCACGCCTGGGTAGAAGTCTATGCCAACGGTTACGGTTGGATTCCAATTGATGTCACACCATCAGCTCCAATTGATGGCCTCGTATCTGACGCAATTGACAACGGTGCAGCCTATAAAGATCTCACAAGCTCATTCAATGGTCCAGTGTCTGAAACTACAGCATCACCTATAAAGCAGGATGTAACCAATGCTGCTGACAATCACACTTCTAGTGATTCCTCAATTGTCAATAACAATAACAATGACAATGACAATAATAATTATAATAATCCTGACAATGAAGCTTATAAAAAAGATGCAGCTAATGATAAAGAAGACAAGGGCTTGATAAGTTTTATAAAGAAACAACCAATCTTAGCCTTCTTTATATTGCTTATTGCTATTATAATTTTATGCATTTTATTTATTATTCTAAGATATCTTGTATATCTCCTAAGGCTAAAAAACAGGGAAGAAATGATTAGGAGAAGGAATAAAGATAAGGGTTATATGAAGGAAGTTATAGTCACTGAGTATGAGAGACTTCTCAAATCCCTTGATTTTGCAGGATTATGGAAAAAACCGGGCGAATCCTATGATGAATATGCAAGTTACCTGTGTAAAACTTATCCTATGTGCAAGGCTGCACATTTTGATGCCATAACACAGATTGTTCTCTATTCAAGATATTCGCCGGATGCTACTAGTCTAGCTGATTATTCTAATTTTCATAGACATTCTCAATATCTAAAGGAGAATATTTACAATAACCAGAGCTTTATTAATAAGCTAATCTATAAATATATTTTATGTTTGCGTGAATAATTATGGCTTAAAACGCTCTAATTTGAATTAGAAAGCCCCTTGTTGTAATTTTTCCTCAAAAGTATTAAAATAACTCAGTATGGCATTTTGTGCCTTGATGAAAGGTTTTTATTATGAACGAACTTAAAGAACAGTGGGATAATATCCTCTTACAATTCCAAAAAGATTTCGAAATTAACGCAACTATCTTCAAGATTTGGATAAAGCCAATTGAAGTTTATTCCGTTAATGACAACAAAATTACTCTTTGCATAGATACAGATGATCACTCTATTGAGTATATTAAGAAGAGACAGCTTAAGAATCTTACAGCATATATATGTGATATCTTAGGCGAGGATTATGAAGTTGAGCTTGTACAGAAAAAAACTATAGAAAAAAAGGAGCAGGATACTGTAAATCCAGAACCTCCTAACTATAATTCTAAGAACTTAGCTAATAACCTCAATCCTAACTACACCTTCGATACCTTTATCGTAGGTAATAACAATAATTTTGCATATTCTTCATCTGTTGCTGTTGCAAACACTCCAGGTGTTGCTTATAATCCTCTCTTTATATATGGAGGAGTTGGACTTGGTAAAACTCACCTTATGCAGGCTATTGCACATTATATTATTAATACAAGGCCTGATTTAAAAGTTCTTTATGTTACTTCAGAAACCTTTACCAACGAACTTATTGAATCATTATCTGCTAAAAATCAGAATAATTCTAAGTTTAGAAACAAGTATAGAAATATCGATGTTCTCCTGATTGATGATATTCAGTTCATCATCGGTAAGGAGACAACACAGGAAGAGTTCTTCCATACATTTAACGAGCTCTATCAGGATAACAAGCAGATTGTTATCAGCTCTGATAGGCCTCCAAAGGAGTTTACAACACTGAATGACCGTCTTAGAACCCGTTTTGAGATGGGACTTCCAGTAGATATCCAGATTCCTACTTATGAAACCAAGATGGCTATTATCAATAAAAAGTCAGATCTTGGAGGCTATGATATTCCTAATGATGTTAAGGACTACATCGCCAACAATATTAGATCCAGCATTAGAGAGCTTGAAGGAGCTCTTAATAAAATTTCAGCCTTCTCTAAAATTCAATCTGTACCTATTACAATTGACTTTGCCAAGGAGACCCTGAAAGATATAATCACTCCTAATTCAAAGAAAGAAGTCACTATCGACTATATTATCGATGTTATAACTGACTACTTTAAGGTATCTAAAGAAGATATCCTCTCTAAGAAGAGAAATGCTGAAATTGTCTATCCAAGACAGCTTGTTATGTACCTTGCAAGAAAGATGACATCTGACACTGTTGAGTCTATTGGTAAGTCTCTTGGCAATAAGGATCACACAACAGTTTTGCACGGAATTAATAAGATTAATGAAAAGGCAATCAATGATGATAACACCAGAAAGACCATAAATATGCTGATGAAGATGATTAACCCTGATGATTAATCTTGTGGATAAGTTTGTGGATAAATAAAAAACTCTGTTAATTATTCAATTATTTTATGGGATAATTAAGTTGATAGTCTGTTATTAAATTTTTTTCAGATTATCTGATTTTAGTTTTTCACAAATTACAAACATCCTTTTCAGTTAAATTCAACTGAAAATTCAACATGCTTAAGTTCATTATTTATGAGGCTTTGAAATAGTTTTAAACTTATTAACATCTACTACTACGACTACTACTAAAAATTATAATATTTATTTATAAAGGAGCTGCCATGAAAATCTCATTTGAAAAAAATTCTCTTATGCAGTCTATAAGTATTGTTCTCAAAGCAGTACCTTCAAAGACTACATTACCTATCCTTGAATGTATCCATATTGATGCTACAACTGACGTAGTTAAATTCACTACTAACGATATGGAACTTGGAATTAAGACCAATGTTAAGGGAGAAATAATTGAAAAGGGTAGCACTGCTATCAATGCAAAGATTTTCAACGATATTGTAAGAAAGCTCCCTAACAATACTATTACTCTTACAGTTGATGATAAGAGCAATGCAAATATTAAGTGTGGTAATTCTAATTTCAATATTCCTTGTCATACAGGTGATGATTTTCCTGACATACCATCAATATCACAGGATAAGTCAATGACAATTTCACAGTTTGTATTTAAAGAAGCAATCAATAAGACAATTTTTTCAATTGCTCCTAATGACAATAATAAACTTATGACTGGTGAACTTATCGATATAAAAGATGGAAATATGAGAATCGTTGGCCTTGATGGTCATAGAATTGCTATTAGAAATATTAAAGTCGAATGTGAAGAAAATTATAATGTTATAGTTCCAGGTAAAACTTTGATTGAGGTAAGTAGAATTCTTTCTTCTAACCTTGAAGATAATATGCAGATCTACTTCACTAGCAATAATATTTTATTTAATTTTGATGACACAATTGTTGTATCAAGACTTATTGATGGTCCTTACTTCAGCGTTAACAACTTCCTTATCAGCAATTATGCAACAAAGGTTAAGGTTAACAGGAAGGACTTACTTGATTCTATTGACAGATCAAGTCTCTTAATTAGCGAAAGTGATAAAAAGCCAATTATCATTGACATCAATGACGGTGAGCTTTCTATCAATGTGGCTTCTACACTGGGTTCATCTAGTGAGAAGCTTGATATCACAAAAGAGGGTAATGACTTAAAGATTGGTTTCAATCCAAAGTTTATGCTTGATGTATTAAAATCAATTGATGAGGAAGAAGTAACAATCGACCTTATCAATGCTAAATCACCTTGCTTTATCAAGGATGATGAGGAAAGCTATATCTATCTTGTACTTCCTGTTAATTTCACAGCTTAAGGAGACTATATATGGATGAGCTTAAAGTAAAAGATGATTTTATAAAATTAGGACAGGTTTTAAAGGCCTGTGGAATGGTCGAATCTGGAGTTGAAGCCAAGGAAGTTATTCAGGACGGTTTGGTAACAGTTGATGGAAAGGTTGAAACTCAAAGAGGAAAGAAACTTAAGGGCGGAGAAATCATTGAGTTTAATGGTCAGAAAGTAAAGATAATTCCTGCAGAGTAAGAAGGTCAATTTTTTTGAAAGTAAAAGCTATAGAACTTAAAAATTACAGAAATTATGAAAGCCTTGATTTTAGGCCAGATAAGAACATAAATATTATCTATGGCAACAATGCTCAGGGTAAGACCAATATATTGGAATCACTTTATCTTGCAGCCACAAGTAAATCTCACAGAATTAACAAGGATTCTGAATTGATTGAGAATGGCAAGGATGAGGCTCACATAAAGGTTGTAATTGAGAAGAATAGTTTGGAATACAGAATTGACATGCATTTAAAAAAACACGGCAAAAAGGGTATAGCTATCAATGCTATTCCCATAAAAAAGGCTGTGGATTTATATGGAATTATCAATGTTGTTATGTTCAGTCCAGAGGACATAATAATGTTAAAGGGTGGACCAGAAGCTAAAAGAAGATATATAGACATGGAAATCAGCCAGATTTCCAAGCTATATTTGGAAAATCTGATAAATTACAACAAGGTTTTAGGTCAGAGAAATGCTCTTTTGAAGAAAATTCACTTTGAAGGAAAGTCTCAAGACCTTGAAATGCTTGATGTGTGGGATTTACAGATGATAAAGTACGGTTCCCTTGTTATTGAAGAGAGAATTAAATTTATAAATCATCTCAGCCAATTAGTTGGACAGATTCATTCCAACATATCTGACGGTAAGGAAAAACTTGAAATTATCTATGAGCCAAGCACTCAGATAGATGATTTTGAAAAAAGCCTGAAAGCTAAAAGAGATAATGATATAAGACTTAAGTATTCAAGCCTAGGTCCTCATAGAGATGATTTAAGATTTTTAATCAATGATAAAGACACCAAGTTCTATGGATCACAAGGTCAGATTAGAACAGTTGCCTTATCACTTAAGTTGGCAGAGATAAAGATAATCAGAGATATTATTCACGATGATCCTATTCTTTTGCTCGATGATGTAATGTCAGAACTTGACGAGATAAGACAAGATAAACTCTTAAATACAATTGGTGATATACAAACCCTTATCACATGCACTGGTATTGGAGAATTTATTAATTCAAGAATAAGTGTTGATAGGATATTTGAAGTAATTAATGGTCAGGTTTTCGAAATAAACGGAAATAGTTTGGAGGTATAGAAGTGGAAGACAATCAGGAACAGCAGTATGGCGGTGACCAGATTCAGGTTTTAGAGGGACTCGAGGCAGTTAGAAAGAGACCTGGAATGTATATTGGAACAACTTCTTTGAGAGGTCTCCATCATCTGGTTTATGAAATTGTAGATAATGCTGTAGATGAATCACTTGCAGGATTTTGTGATCATATCGATGTAATTATCGAGAAAGATAACTCAATAACAGTAGCTGATAATGGTAGAGGTGTACCTGTTGATATCAACCACAAGACAGGCAGACCAGCTATAGAGCTTGTATATACAGTACTTCACGCTGGTGGTAAGTTTGGCGGCGGTGGATATAAGGTATCTGGAGGACTCCACGGTGTAGGTGGTTCTGTAGTTAATGCACTCTCAGAAAGTATGGAAGTATATGTTAAGAGAGATGGCCATATCTATAATCAAAAGTATTCAAGAGGAGCTATCCTTTGTGATTTGACTGTGATAGGCGATTGTCCAGAAAACGAGACAGGTACTAAGGTTCACTTTAAGCCTGACGCTGAAATTTTTCAGGAGAGTCAGAAATTTGAATTTGATACCTTAAAGGCTAGATTGAGAGAGATGGCCTTTTTGACAAAGGGATTAAAGATTGTCCTTCGCGATGAGAGAGAGGGAATCGAGCAGGAGTTGACCTTCCACTATGAGGGTGGAATCAAGGAATTTGTTGAATATCTCAATAAGTCTAAGACATCCCTCTATGACAAAATAGTATATTGTGAGGGAACAAAGGATGATGTCTATGTAGAAGTTGCCTTCCAGCACAATGATGGATTCAACGAAGTTGTAGATACATTTGTAAATAACATAAAGACTCCTGAAGGTGGTATGCACCTTACAGGTTTCAGAAATGCTATGACTAAGACTTTTAACGATTATGCAAAGTCTAACAAGATCTTAAAAGATTCAGATCAGCCACTTTCAGGCGATGATATAAGAGAAGGTCTCACAGCTATTGTCTCTGTAAAGATTGAAGATCCTCAGTTTGAGGGACAGACAAAGCAGAAACTTGGAAATACAGTGGCAAGATCTGCTGTTGATTCTATAGTCAGTGAGCAGTTAACATACTTCTTAGAGCAGAATCCAGATATAGCAAGGGCTATATGTGAGAAGTCTATCTTGGCTCAGAGAGCCAGAGAGGCAGCTAGAAAAGCCAGAGATCTCACAAGAAGAAAGACAGCTCTTGAAAATACAGCACTTCCAGGAAAACTTGCAGACTGTTCTGATAAGGATCCTAAGAAATGCGAAATCTTTATCGTTGAGGGAGACTCAGCCGGCGGTTCAGCTAAGACAGCTAGAAGTCGTGCTACTCAGGCTATCCTTCCACTCAGAGGTAAGATTCTTAATGTTGAGAAGGCTAGACTTGACAGAATCCTTGGCAATGCCGAAATCAGAGCTATGATTACAGCATTTGGAACGGGAATACATGAGGATTTTGATATATCTAAGCTTCGTTACAACAAGATTATTATCATGACAGATGCCGATGTAGATGGTGCGCATATTGCTACTTTGCTTCTTACCTTCTTCTATCGCTTTATGCCAGAGCTCATCAAACAGGGCCATGTATATCTTGCTACTCCTCCACTTTACAAGGTTGAGAAGAACAAGAAGGTTTGGTATGCCTACAATGATGAAGAGCTCAATAATATAATGCTTGAGATAGGCAGAGATCAGAATAACAAAGTCCAGAGATATAAGGGACTTGGTGAGATGGATGCTGAGCAGCTTTGGGAGACAACCATGGATCCTGAAAAGAGACTCTTAAAGCAGGTTAGTATGGACGACGATGATGAGACAGAAGTTGATGTGACATTCTCTACCCTTATGGGTGATAAGGTTGAGCCAAGAAGAGAATTTATCGAGGCCAACGCTAGATACGTCAACAATCTGGATATTTGATAAAGGAGCCAATAATGGACGAGCATATTTTTGACCGTATCAACGAAGTTGATATGAAGAAAACCATGGAAAGTTATTATATTGACTATGCCATGAGTGTAATTGCGTCAAGAGCACTTCCTGATGTAAGAGATGGTTTAAAACCAGTACAGAGAAGAATTCTCTACTCTATGATTGAGTTAAATAACGGTCCAGACAAGCCACACAGAAAATGTGCGCGTATTGTCGGTGATACAATGGGTAAATATCACCCTCACGGTGATTCATCTATCTACGATGCCTTAGTTAAGTTAGCTCAGGACTTTAATACAAGATATCCATTGGTTGATGGACATGGTAATTTCGGTTCCGTCGATGGTGATGGTGCAGCGGCCATGCGATATACAGAGGCTAGACTCAGCCATATCTCAATGGAGATGACAGCAGATATCAACAAAGATACTGTTGATTTTGTTCCTAACTTTGATGAGACTGAGAAGGAGCCAACAGTTCTTCCTTCTAGATATCCTAACCTTTTAGTTAATGGTACTACAGGAATTGCGGTAGGTATGGCGACAAATATACCTCCTCATAACCTTCGTGAAGTAATAGGGGCTGTTGTCAAAATGATTGATAACAGAATTGAAGAAGACAGAGATACTGAGATTGATGAAATCTTAAAGATTGTCAAAGGACCAGATTTTCCAACAGGAGCTTCTATCATTGGAAAGTCAGGAATAGAGCAAGCTTACAGAACAGGTAGAGCAAAACTCACTGTCAGAGCTGTCAGCACTATTGAGCCAATGAAGAATGGCAAGAATAGAATTGTTGTAACTGAGCTTCCTTACATGGTCAACAAGGCCAAGCTTATTGAAAAAATAGCCGAGCTTGTCAGAGACAAAAAGGTTGACGGTATCACTGATCTGAGGGATGAGTCGGACAGACAGGGAATGAGAGTCTGCATCGAGTTGAGAAAGGATGTTAATCCTAATATTTTACTCAATCAGCTCTACAAGCACACTCAGCTTCAGGATACATTTGGTGTCATAATGCTTGCCCTTGTCAACAACGAGCCAAAAATTTTAAATCTTCACGATATGCTTTCTTACTATATCATGCATCAGGAGGAAGTAGTAACAAGAAGAACAAAATATGACTTAAACAAGGCAGAGGAGAGAGCCCACATCTTAGAGGGACTCCTTATAGCTCTTGATAATATTGACAGAGTAATAGCTATAATCAGAGGCTCAGAAAATGTATCTGTTGCTAAGGCTGGATTGATGGAAGAGTTTGGTCTTTCAGATGCTCAGGCTCAGGCAATTGTAGATATGCGTCTCAGAGCACTCACAGGTTTGGAGAGAGCTAAGATTGAGGCTGAACTTGCTGAGTTGAAGAAAAAGATTGAGGAGTACAGAGCAATTTTGTCTGATAAGAAAATCCTTCTAGGAGTTATCAAGAAGGAAATCTCAATTATTGCTGATAAGTACGGCGATGACAGAAGAACCTCAATCAGCTATGATGAGTATGATCTTCAGGATGAAGACTTGATTCCTGATGAACCTGTAATCATTGCCATGACTAACTTAGGTTATATCAAGAGAATGACTCCTGATAACTTTAAGAGTCAGAACAGAGGCGGTAAGGGAATAAAGGGAATGCAGACTATAGACAATGACTATATCACTGATCTCTTTATGACAACATCACACCATTATCTGACCTTCTTCACCAACACAGGTAGAGCATATAAGTTGAGAGCTTTTGAGATTCCTGAATCAAGCAGAACTTCAAGGGGAACAGCAATTGTAAACCTCTTGCAGCTTCAGCCTGAGGAATCAATAACAGCAATCATTCCAATTGATATTCACACAATCAGTGATACAGACAATATGTTCATGGTTACAAAGAAGGGTATTGTCAAGAAGACACCTCTTTCTGAGTTTGCTAATATCAATAAGCGAGGAATCAAAGCAATCAAGTTGAGAGATGATGATGAGCTTATTGAGGTTAAGTTGACTGACGAAAACTGTGATATCATCATGGTTACTAAGTTTGGTTACTGTATAAGATTCAAGGAGTCTACAATAAGACCACTCAGCAGAAATGCATCTGGTGTTATTGGTATGAATATCATGGATCAAGATGAAGTTGTTGGAATGCAGTTAGATACGCAGGGTGATATGCTTTTAATTGCATCTGAAAATGGTCTCGGAAAGAAGACAGACATAAGTGAGTTTACTCCTCAGAACAGAGGTGGTAAGGGTGTTAAGTGCTATAAGATCAATGATCGAAGTGGCAATGTTATTGGTGTTAAGGCAGTTGATGACACAAGAGAAATCATGCTTATCACAACTGAGGGAATTATCATACAGCTCAAATGTGCTGATATTTCAAAGCTTGGAAGAATTACATCTGGCGTAAAGCTTATCAATCTTGATGAGGGAGTTACAGTAGCAACAATCTCTAAGGTTAGAAGAGATGATGATGTCGATGCGAGCGATGAATCAGAAGAAAATTCAGGTCAGGACGAGAATCAGAATTCTTCAGACCAGGCTGTAAATGATGAGGCAAATGCAAATGTTGACGAAAACACAGATGCAAATGAGAATCAGAATTGAGATAAAGATTCGCTTATAAAATTTTAATTAGGGAGTGCAGTTTGAGCTAAAAGCTTAAACTGCACTATTTGATAAAATATTTAAAAATAAAATTGATAATAAAAAAATCGACTTGTAGCAAAATTAAATATAGGAGGCTTTAAAATGACGCTGGGGTTTTTTTTGATTTGTTTTCCAATTATCATGTCGCTTATAATTTTTTGCATTAGGGTTAACAAAATTAGAAATTTTATTGCATATTTAAGCACAATAATTATTATGGCTGCTGTCGGAGTCTTTACCTTTTTCTGGGTAAAGAACGGAAGCCAGATAATGCAGCTTTCAATTGGTGAGATTACAGAAGCAGTTGATAAGCTCATTCTTATTGCAGAATTAATTCTTATGGTTGTCGTAACCATATTATGTTTCAAGTACAAAAAGTACTGGATAAGTCTTTTATCCATAGTGCCTACACTTTTGATTGCCTATTTTGAACTATTTTTAAAAAATGAGGCAGACACAGATATAAGATTATATATAGACCACTTGTCTATACTTATGTGCCTTATTGTGGGTGTTATCGGATGTCTTATTGTTATATATGCGGTTGGATATATGCATGGTTATCACCATCATCACATTGATATTGAGGACCGCAGATATTACTTTTTCATGATTCTTTTTATGTTTTTGGGATGTATGTTTGGATTTGTACTCTCAGAAAACCTTCTTTGGATAGACTTCTTCTGGGAGATGACAAGTGTATGTTCTTTCCTTCTGATTGGCTATACCAAGACGGAAGAGGCTATAAATAACTCATTTAGAGCCCTGTGGATGAACCTTTTAGGTGGATGTGCTCTCGCTGTTGCGATTGTCTATTTCGGAATTAAGGCTCAGACAGTTTCTTTCCACAGCCTGATTATAATGGGTCAAAGAATCTCAGATCACAGTGATATGTGGGTATTAATGCCAATAGCACTTATTGCTTTTGCAGCATTTACCAAGGCAGCACAATTTCCTTTTTCAACATGGCTTATCGGTGCAATGGTTGCACCTACTCCATCATCAGCACTTTTACACAGTGCAACAATGGTAAAAGCTGGAATATATATCCTTTTCAGACTCTCACCAGCTATGGCTGGAACAAGGGTAGGTCTTATGGTGTCCTTTATCGGTGGTTTCACCTTCTTTGCGGCATCAGTAATAGCAATTGCTCAGAGTGATGGTAAGAAAGTTCTGGCCTTCTCTACAATATCAAACTTGGGACTTATGGTAGCTTGTGCGGGTGTAGGCAGAGCAGAGACTATTTGGGCTGGAGTATTCCTTATGATATTCCATGCTATATCAAAATCTCTTCTCTTCCAGGACGTTGGCGCTACAGAGAACAGTATTCATTCTAGAGATGTAGAGGATATGCACGGTCTCTTATATAGACTTCCAAGACTTGCAATCATCATGTTTATTGGTATTGCAGGTATGTTCCTTGCACCTTTTGGTATGCTTATATCAAAGTGGTCTGCTCTTAAGGCAAGTGTAGATGAGAGTAATATCTTGCTTGTTTTCTTTATTTGCTTCGGCAGTGCAACTACTTCCTTCTACTGGACAAAGTGGATGGGAAAGATTATAAGCCATGAGCACACAGACGAGGAAAAGGTTCGCGATATAACCAAGAAAAATGAGCTTATAAGCCTTATAGTGCATGCTATTCTTATGATTACTCTTTGTGCATTCTTCCCACTTCTTTCAAAACTCTATGTGGATTCACTCCTCATGGAAATGTTTGGAACTTATGAGGATGTATTGCCAATCAGTATTCTTTACATCTTGGTTGCAATCATAATATTTGTATTTGCAATTCCATTCTTTGCATATATTGCAAGTAAAAAAATGAAGACAAATATTAAGTTATCTTATATGAATGGTATCAATGTTGGCAATAACAATGAGTTTGTAAATTCTTTTGGTGATCCAAAACAGGTATGGATGTCTAACTATTACTTTCACAAAAAAATTGGACAGCGTAAACTCATGATGCCAATACAGGTATTTACAACTGCATGGATAGTGGTTCTGCTGAGCATGATTATAAGCAGCGCAATCTAGGAGGAAAAGTATGAAAGCTATTATATGTTCACTATGTTATGTCATATTTGCTCCATTAATCGGTGGTTTACTTGATGGACTTGATAGAAAAATTTCAGCCAGAATGCAGGGAAGAGTGGGACCTCCACTACTTCAGCCATTCTATGATTTGAATAAACTTCACAATAAACAGCTGATTGCAGTAAGTAAGTCACAAACTTTTCTTATGATTTCCTATCTGCTTATGATGATTCTCACAGGAGCCTTGTTCTATGCTGGATATGATATTCTTATGTGTTTCTTTGTAATGTCAACAGCATCGACTTTCCTTTATTTTGCAGCGATTGTGACAGGTTCTCCATACAGTACAATCGGAGCATCTAGAGAGTTGATACAGATGATGGCCTATGAGCCAGCAGTTCTCTTGGCTTGCGTAGGATTCTACCTCTGCATGGGAACATTTGACGTGGCAAAAATTATAAATTCTGTGGTAAGCCCTATAGTTTATCTGCCAGGATTCTTTATTGCCTTTGTATTTATTCTCACAATTAAGCTAAGAAAGTCACCATTCGATATATCAACATCTCATCACGCTCATCAGGAATTGATAAAGGGTCTTACAACAGAATTTGGTGCTAAGAACCTTGCCCTTTTCCAGTTGACTGAGTGGTATGAAGTTACCTTTTTATGTGGAGTTGTAGGACTTTTCATAATAAATTCAAATCCAATCAGCATAATCGGCGCAATTGCGGTTGTGTTTGTAGTTTGGTTTTTAGAAATACTTATCGATAACTGCTCGGCTAGAGTTAAATTTGACCTGATGTTAAAGATTTCTTGGATAGTAACTCTGCTTTCTGCCGGAGTTAATCTCCTAATTCTTATGATCAACAGATAAGGGGAGGAATAGATATGTCAATGGTAAAAAAATCACCATGGGTGCTTCACTATGATGGAAGTAGTTGTAATGGGTGTGATATAGAGGTACTTGCCTGTCTTACACCAGTGTATGATGCTGAGAGATTTGGTATTATCAACACCGGTGATCCCATGCAAGCTGATATTTTGTTACTTACTGGCGGTATAAATAGCCAGAATCAAGCTGTTGTAAAACAACTTTATGATCAGATGCCACGTCCTAAGGTTGTGGTAGCAATCGGTGTTTGTGCCTGTACAGGTGGAGTTTTTAAGGAATGCTACAACATAATAGGTGGAGCAGATACTACAGTTCCAGTAGATATCTATGTTCCAGGTTGTGCAGCTAGACCACAGGCAATTATTGATGGAATTGTTCAGGCTATTGACCTATTCCAGAAAAGAAGCGATGAGCACGAGCTTTTGATGAAAAATAAGGGAAAGAAAGCAGACCTAAAAACTAAGGAAAACAATAATTCATCTGATAAGGGAAATGAGGCATAAGTATGGTTGATATAAAGAATCCAGTTGAATCATGTGAAGTTATTGAAGCAAAAGATCTATTAGTTAAAGTTCTTGAGAAGAAGAAGGAAGGACTGAGACTTTCACAGATATGTGCTGCATATACAGACGGAAAGTATGAGTTGAGCTACTCTTTTGAAAATGAGGAAAACTTTGATTTTGTGACCTTAAGAGTATATCTTGAGCTTGAGGAAGAGATACCAAGTGTATCAGAAATACTGCCACATGCTGTCTTTTATGAAAATGAGATGAAAGAGCTTTACGGGGTCAATATTAAGATGATTAATCTTGACTTTGAAAATAAGCTATATAGGATTAAGACTAAAACTCCTCTTCTTCCACCTGAGGAGAGAAAGAGGATAGAGGATGCCAGAAAGTCCATAGCAGAGGCTGAGGGCGGAATTAAGGAGGAAGACTAATGGGTAAGAGAAGCATAATACCATACGGACCACAACATCCAGTACTTCCAGAGCCTATTCATCTCGACTTAGTTGTTGAGGATGAAAGAATTATAGAGGCGATTCCATCTATAGGATTTGTACACAGAGGTCTTGAGAGTCTTATCACAAAAAAAGACTACAATGCCATGGTTTATGTGGTTGAGAGAACATGTGGTATCTGTTCATTTATGCACGGTATGACCTACTGTGAAGGAATTGAGCAGATTATGAATATTGAAGTTCCAGGCAGAGCTATGTATTTAAGAACTATATGGGGTGAGATGTCAAGAATTCACTCTCATCTGCTTTGGTTAGGCCTGCTTGCTGATGGATATGGTTTTGAGAGTCTTTTCTATCAGACTTGGAGAATCAGAGAAAAGGTTCTTGATATCTTTGAGGCAACAACTGGCGGAAGAGTTATCTTTTCTGTAAACAAGGTTGGAGGCTGTATCAGGGATATGAACCAGGACAAGCTCAACATGATTCTCAGAGAGCTTGATGATATTGAGAAAAAGGTTAAGGAGATTCAAAAGACTTTTCTTTTTGACTATTCGGTTCAGTCTAGACTTAAGGGAATTGGTATTTTAACAAAAGAGCAGGTTCATGACCTGAGCTGTGTAGGTCCATTTGCCAGAGCCAGCGGACTTGATATGGATATGAGATATCTTGGAAAGGATGCTTATAAAGATCTTGAGTTCCATGCAATTACCAGCAATGATGGGGATTGTTATGCAAGATGTGAGGTCAGAGTTAGGGAAATCTTCCAGTCTATAGATCTTATACGTGAGGCAATTGGTAAGATACCTGACGGAGAGATTGATGCTCCTGTAAAGGGTCTGCCTAATGGAGAAACATTTATGAGAGTAGAGCAGCCAAGAGGCGAGGCTATCTATTATATCAAGACAAGTGGAAAAGCCTTTGTTGACAGGCTAAGAATCAGGACTCCTACTTTTGCTAACCTGCCAGGTCTCTGTGAGACTCTTAAGGGGGCAAATTTGGCTGATGTAGGTCTTTTGGTACTTTCAATTGATCCATGCATAAGTTGTACAGAAAGATAGGATCAAAAAGAAAGATAGGATTAAAAAGAAAGATAGGGTTAAATATATGTCTAGCATAATGAAATTTGCGCCTATCGCGCTTAAAAACTTTTTTTCAAAGCCTGTTACAGTCAAGTATCCAGCAGAGCCTATCATTTATCCTGAAGGTTCAAGAGGACATGTAGTTATTGACTCAGAGCAGTGTATATCTTGCGGTATGTGTCAGAGGGTTTGCCCTACAGGTGCAATCACTGTGGACAGAGAGGCTAAAACATGGACTATTAACCGCTTTGATTGTCTTGTATGTGCCTATTGTGTCTTGAAATGTCCAAAGAAATGCTTAGAAATCAAGGAAGGTTATCAGGCACCAGGTAAGACTAAATATAGTGAGACATGTACAAAAGAGCCTGAAGAAAAAATAGAGCCTGAAGAAAAAAAAGAGGAAAATTAGGCTTTAAATATATTTTTAAAAATGCAAAGAGAGCTTGAAAACTAGATATTTTTAAAATAATTGAGCTGAAATTAGAAGGATGAGTCTATGAGAGCACTTATCACAGTATATGGCCTGGTCCAAGGAGTTGGATTCAGGCCATTTATTGCAAGGACATGTGAAAAACTGAATATTGACGGCTATGTCAGAAATATAGGCGGACTGGTTGAAATCATGGTTTTTCTTCATGAAAAAAATGATAAGAGACTTAAAAACTTGCTTGATATAATTAAAAATCAGTCTCCAGAAGGGGCCATAATCAGGGACTGCAGCTTGGAATTTTTTGATGATAATATGCTTTCAAGTGAGGGCTTTAGCATTGTTTACAGTAAGGATTCTCAAGCTGAGATCAATTATATTCCACCTGATATGGCTATATGTGAGTCCTGCAGCCAGGAAATCTTTGACAAAAGAAATAGAAGATTCAGACATCCTCTGATAAGCTGTACATCATGTGGACCTAGGTTCAGTATAATTAAGGACCTACCTTATGACAGGGATAAGACAATTATGGATAAATTTGACATGTGTCCTTCTTGCAGAGATGACTACAGTCGACTTGATGGCAGAAGAAGGCATGCCCAAACCATAAGCTGTAGGGAATGTGGACCAAGACTCAGAGCCCTTGTGAGAGATAAAAGTCTTAAAGAAGATAAGATTATCCTTGGAGATGAAAGCCTAACAAAGGATAAGATAACAAAGGATAAGAATCTTGTTGAATATAAAAGTCTTTTTTCTGATGATGAGATTATTGATAAGGCCATAAAAATCTTGAGCCAGGGTGGTGTCCTTGCTATCAAAGATTTAGGAGGTTATCATCTTTGCTGTAGGGCCAGTGATCAAGAGGCAGTTTCTAGGATTAAGGTCTATAAAAACAGAAGCAGCAAGCCAAGTGCTCTTATGTTTAGATCTATTTCAGATATCAAGAAGCTTTGCAGGGTGAATCCTTATGAGGAAGAGGCCTTAAAATCAAGCGTCAGACCCATAGTCTTGCTTGATAGATTAAGCAGCTTAGATGAAAAATGGTCCAGAGATAATCTTGGCTACAGTGATTCTGGCAATTCCAGCAAGGAGACTTTTCTGGGTCAGGAGCTTTACGGTGAGGCTTTAGCATCATCGAACAGGATAGGAGCTATGCTCGCGTCAAGTCCTCTGCAGCTGCTTCTTAGCAGAGAATTTCCTTGTCTTCTAATGACTTCAGCTAACAGGGGCGGAGAGTCTATGATTATAGACGATGAGAAGGCTAAGGAACTTAGAGCGTGCTGCGACATGATAATAGGACATGACAGGGATATTTTAGCCCCTTTTGACGACAGTATATTGAGATATGGCAAAGATGGCCTTAACACCATAAGGAGGGCCAGGGGCCTGGTTCCGGAACCTGTTTTTTATGACAGGGAAAGTGAAGAAGAGATTTTAGCCCTGGGCGGAGATTTGAAAGCAACATTTGCCCTGTCGAGGAAGAAGGGAGCTATACTGAGTCAGTATTTTGGAGACTTAGAAGACCTGGGAGTCAAAGAGGCATACAGGGCTGAAATTGAAAGATATATTAAGCTTTACGGGGCAAAACCTAAGTATCTGGTCTCTGATGAGCATGAAGCTTACTACTCAACCAGGATAGGCAAAGAATTGGCCCAGGAAATGGGCATAGAGCTTATAAGAGTGGGACATCACTATGCTCATATCTGTTCTGCTATAGCTGAAAACAGGCTTCACGGGCCTCTTATAGGTTTGGCCCTGGATGGAACAGGTTATGGAATAGATTCTCAAGGAAGGCCGGGAGTGTACGGAGGAGAGATTTTTGTCTGTGATGCTGATAAATACGGCTATGAAAGACTTTCACATATAGAGGAGGTTAAGCTTTTGGCCTCAAACGAAGCTTCATATGATGCAAAGAAGTCGTATTTTATGTATCTTATAAATGGCGAGAAAAAGGGACTTATCGAGAAAGAAGAACTTAAGAATCTGCTTGATAAGGACCAGATGCCTTCATACGAGATTTTGTCTAAGGCCTGGGATATGGATATTGGAACATGTAGTTCTAGCTCAGTTGGAAGACTCTATGACGCAGTAGCTTACGCGCTGGGAATAGGCTCTTATAATACATATGAGGGCGAATGTGCCATCAAACTTGAGGCTTGTGCTCAAAGCTATATAAACAGGCAGAAGCATGAGTGTGAAAAAGATGAAAATCAATTGGAAGCAGAAATTTTGGAAATGAAGCTTGAGCTTGACACATTATCACTGTTTTCTTACATTGCAAAGAAAAAAACTAGTGGTAAAAAAGTAGATTATTTGGCATATTTATTTCATGTCGAGCTAGCCGACTTCTTTGTGAGAGAGTCTAAGAGAATAGCTGAAGATAGGGAAATAAAACAGCTTGTTCTGGGAGGAGGTTCTTTTAACAATGAGCTTCTGACAAGGCTTATCTTTTCAGGATTGGAAAGAGAGTCTATAAGCCTTTATATAAATCATAAGATTCCAAGATCTGATCAAGGCTTAGCCTTGGGACAGTTATATGCTGCTGAGAGATACATAAAAGAGAATTATTAGATAATAGAATTTTGAAAGTCAGGTAGAATTATGTGTGTAGCAATGCCGGGAACTGTTATATCACTGATGGATGACAGGGCAGAAGTTGATTTTGATGGAAATACAGTAGTGGCAAGAACAGGACTTGTCAATGTCAAGATTGGAGACAAGGTTTTAGTTCATGCGGGCTGTATATTGCAAAAGATGAAAGAGGACGAGGCCAAGGAATTGGCCGATATACTCAGGGAAGTTAATAGTCTTGAATAGGCTTTTAGAGGTGGCAAATTGGAAAGTTCAAGTGAAGTTATAACAATGATGCATGGCAGTGGCGGAAGTGCCACAGACAAGCTGATTGAAGAGATTTTTGAAAAAGAGTTTAGGAATGATATTCTAAGTTCCATGGAAGATGCGGCTTTGGTCGATGTTGGAGCCATAGGGAAGATAGCTATGACTACTGATAGCTTTGTGGTAGATCCTATCTTCTTTAAGGGTGGAGATATAGGCAGGCTGTGCATATGTGGTACAGTCAATGACCTGCTTATGAGGGGAGCAAAAGCTAAATATATAACCTGTGGTTTTATTTTGGAAGAAGGACTTAAAATAGACACTTTGAAAAAAGTGGTAGCTTCCATGGCCGCATGTGCAAGGGAAGCAGGCGTGGAGATTGTAGCTGGAGATACCAAGGTTGTGAACGGAAAGGGAGGCATGTACATAAACACTGCCGGTGTCGGTATATTTGACACGGAGCTCAATATATGTGCGTCCAATGCTCAGCTCGGCGACAGTGTCCTTATTACAGGAAACATAGGTGACCACCACGCAGCCATCTTGTCAGACAGGATGGGAATTGAAAATGATATAGAGAGTGACAATGCACCTCTGTGTGATATTGTTGGAAATCTTTTGAATGAGGGCCTTAATATACATGTATTGAGGGATGTGACAAGAGGAGGATTGGCGACAATACTGGCTGAGTTAAGCCAGGCATCTAAGGTCAATATTGAGCTTGAAGAGGAAAAAATTCCTGTGAGCCCTACAGTTAAGAGTTTTGCTGGATTACTTGGCCTAGATCCACTCTATATGGGCAATGAGGGCAAGGCAGTTGTCTTTCTTCCTGAAGATGAGGCAGACAGAGCCCTTGAAATAATAAGAAAGTCCAAATATGGAGAAAAGGCCCAGCTTATAGGCAAAGTTGTCGAGAAAGACGAGACAGGTAAACTTCTTATGAGGACAAGCATAGGGACAAAGCGTCAGCTCCAAAGACTAGTTGGAGAGGGCTTGCCAAGAATTTGTTGATAAAATACAGAGATAATTTGGAGGATATGAATGGCACACTTAAAGTTGACAATGGAATCAGAAACTCTAAGACTACCAGTAAGTCTTGATATTCTGATGCCTCAGGGTAGAGGAGGCTACAAGACTTTATATCTTCTACACGGGGCTGGTGGAGATTGTGAGAGCTGGCTTTTAAGATCTAGAGTGGCAGATTACTGCATGAACACCAATATTGCAGTGGTTTGTCCATCTGGCGATAACAGGTTTTATGTAAACAACGTGAATGGCAGAGATTACGGGAATTATATAGCAGATGAACTTGTCAATTTTATGGAGAAAACCTTCAGCGTGAGTGATAGAATGGAGGATCGCTATATAGGTGGAATGTCTATGGGAGCATACGGGGCTTTTTATGCCGCCCTAAACAGGCCAAACCAGTACAGAGCAGCCTTCAGCTATTCTGGCCTTTTGGATATAAGCAAAAGGGAGCAGGATCCCCAGGGACTTGACCTCTTCCCTGTATTTGGCGAGGAATTGGAGAGGGAGGACAATGAGTTTGATATCCTAAAAGTAATCCACAAAAGTGGATATCTTGTGGATAACAAAACAAATTTTTACATATCTTGTGGCTTGTCCGATGAGAGAATAGGAATGAGCAGAGATTGCTACAAAGTCATGAAGGATGCTGGTTTCAAGGTTAGCTATAAGGAATCTGAGGGCAAGCATGACTTTGATTACTGGGATTCGTGCATAAAAGACACTATAGAGCTTATCAAGGAGGACTAGGAGACTTATGGCAGTTATCAATATTGAACACATGTCTTTATATCTAAAATATGGCCTCAATGCCAGCCTTATCCTGCCTGACAAGTACGATAAGGGGGATAAACTCAAGTGTCTGTGGCTTTATCATGGCTCTAGCGGGGATCATATGGCCTGGATGCTTCATGCTAATCTTACAGAGATTGCAAACAAGCGTAAGATAGCCATTATTCTCCCCAATGTAAGGGAGTCTTGCTTTGTTGACATGGCAGTTGGAGAGAAGTATGGAAGCTATGTTGGAAGGGAACTTTATTCCATGATTCACAACATGTTTGCTATCACTTCTGATAAGAGAGAGGACAATGCAGTGTCTGGCTTTTCCAACGGTGGCTACGGCTGTATGCACATTGGTCTAAAGTATCCTAAAAAGTATGCTTATATTGGAGCCTTGTCCGCGGGAGATAAGGCAGAGTCAGAATATAAGCAGGATGGAAGCCTTAAGTCCAAATATAGGGAGAGACTTTTTGGAGTTGGAGATATCAGCAATACGGAATATAGTTTCCTATATCAGGCCAAACTTCTGAAGGAGAGTGGCTTTAAGAATCCACCTAAGATTTATCAGGCTTGCGGAGAGCTCGACCCTTGGGTTGGGATGAGCAGAAATTCTAGAGATTTTTTCGAGGCAAATGCTGATTTTTACGACTACAAGTATGTTGAAGATAAGGGTTATGCCCACGAATGGGATTTTTGGACCAAGCAGCTAGATGAATTTCTTGACTATATAGGCTGGAAATGACACTTTTTTAGAGTTATTATATTAATTGTTAAATATAAGCCGACTTTTTGAGAATGAGCAGTGTGACTTGAAAGGTATATTTTGGAAAAGCAGGCTTTTCAGTAAAGATTTATGATTATGGAGTAAAATCATGAGAGAATTTGATGTCAGTTTAATCACAAGTAATATTAAGGAAATGTGTATTCAGGCCAATCACTTCCTTTCAGACGATATGAAGGAGGTCTTTGTAAAGGCCGTTGACAGTGAAGAGTCAGATTTGGGCAAGAAGGTTTTAAATCAGCTCTCTGAGAACCTTGAGATTGCTGGATCTGAGATGATTCCAATCTGTCAGGATACAGGCATGGCTGTTGTTTTCATTAAGGTAGGTCAGGAGGTTCACTTTACAGGTGGAAATCTTGAGGATGCAATCAATGAAGGTGTAAGACAGGGCTATGTCGAGGGATATCTTAGAAAGAGTGTGGTTGATGATCCAATCATCCGCAACAACACTAAGGACAACACACCTGCAATTGTGCATTATTCTATAGTTGAAGGTGATAAGGTAGAAATTACTGTAGCTCCTAAGGGCTTTGGCAGTGAAAATATGAGCCGTGTATTTATGCTTAAGCCAGCTGACGGCATCGAAGGTGTCAAGGAAGCTATCCTCACAGCAGTCAAAGACGCAGGTCCTAATGCTTGTCCTCCTATGGTTGTAGGTGTCGGTATAGGTGGAGATTTCGAGAAGTCTGCAATCATGGCAAAGCAAGCTCTTACAAGACATCTCGAGGATAAGCCTCAAATCGACTGGGTAAGAGACTTAGAGGATGAGATGCTTGAGAAAATTAACAGCTTAGGAATCGGACCTGGCGGTTTGGGTGGTAAGAACACAGCCCTCGCGGTCAATGTTAACACTTATCCTACTCATATTGCAGGACTTCCAGTTGCTATCAACATCTGCTGTCACGTAAACAGACATGTGACAAGAAGTTTATAAGAGGAGGCTTAAAATGGATAAGAAGATTAGTATGCCACTCAGCGAGGAGGAGGCTTTAAGTCTCAGAGCTGGTGATTATGTTTATATTACAGGAACTATCTACACTGCAAGAGATGCAGCTCATAAGAGAATGGATGAGACTCTTGCGAGAGGCGAGGAGCTTCCTTTTGATATCAAGGGAAGCTGTATCTATTACATGGGACCATCTCCTGCCAGAGAGGGCCGTCCAATTGGTTCTGCAGGCCCAACAACAGCCAGCAGAATGGATAAGTATGCACCAAAGCTTCTTGATTTAGGCCTCAGAGCCATGATCGGCAAGGGAAAGAGATCTCAAGCTGTCAGGGATGCAATTGTTAGAAATAAGGCTGTTTACTTTGCTGCAGTAGGTGGCGCCGGCGCCATCCTCTCTCAGCGTATAAAGAAGTCAGAAGTAATTGCCTATGATGACCTTGGAACAGAGGCAATAAGAAAGCTCTATGTAGAAGATTTCCCAGTAATCGTGGTAAGTGATACTGAGGGAAATAGTTTGTACTAGGGGTGTGAATCAAGGAAGTCGAGATTTAAAAAAATCTCGGCGGGACTTGCCAGGTGGGCCAAGAAAAGTTAGAAATTAAGAAAAATCTTGGATCAAATCAGTCAAGAGCCAATACAAGAGCCAATACTATAGCCTATATTAGATTCAATATCAGAGCCTATATGGACCCCTTCCTGTTTTGAGTATGTAGAAGGATGGGGCATAGCCGAACTTGTCTGTATAGGCTTGTTCAACTGCAGACTTGTATTCTTCTATGGAGTCGTTTGCTATAATAGCCACGGTGCAACCACCGAAACCGCCGCCAGTCATGCGGCAACCGAGGACACCGGGAATAGTTCTTGCTATGTTTACAATAGCATCGAGTTCGTCGCAGGAAACCTCATAATCATGGCTTAGGGATTCGTGGGACTCATACATGAGACGGCCAAATTCAGGTAGTTTTCCTGCTTTTAAGAGACTGACAGCCTGCTTGGTTCTCTCGTTTTCGTAAACAGCGTGCTTGGCCCTGATTCGAGCTTCAGGATTCTTGATGTAAGAAGAAATCTCTTCGAAGTCCTTGGAGGTCAAGCTGCAGAGGGCATCAAGTTCAGGCTTGATAGAAGTCAAATCCTTCAAAGCTTCTTCACACGAGGCGCGTCTGTCATTGTAGGCAGAGCCGATGAGCTTGTGCTTTTTGTTAGTATTTGTCACGAGGAGGGCGTAGTCTCCTAGGTCAAATGGGACATAGGAATAAGCAAGACTATTGGTATCTAGGTAGATGGCCTGGTTTTCGCTGCCAAAGGCTGATGCAAACTGGTCCATAATACCGCAGTTCATGCCATTGTACTTGTTCTCACTGTATTGGCTGATTTGGGCAATCATAGTGAGAATCTCTTCTCGAGATTTTTTGCTGCTGTTAAAGTAATCGAGCTCCAAATCCAGTAAACTGTAGGCAATAAGGACCTCAAGTGAAGCTGAAGATGAAAGCCCTGAACCTGCAGGAATATCGCCGTAAATTAGTATGTCTGCACCACTTTTAAGGTCAATTCCATGTTGAGATAGAGCCCAGACAAGACCATGGACGTATGAGGCCCAATTGCTAGCACGCTCGGTTTTATCTTCTATAATGTCAGTCATACTGCGGCTTGTGATTCCCTCATCATTGTTTAAGGACATGACAGAGAGTTTGTCATCATCGCGGAGACTGATGGCGGCGTAGGTGCCTATTGGAAGGGCACAGGGGAAGACATGGCCACCATTATAGTCGGTGTGCTCACCTATAAGGTTTACTCGGCCAGGGGCAAAGTAGACTTGAGGCGAGCTGGCGTCATAATCGTTAAAAAAATGCTTGTGGGCCTGGATTAGAATAGCCTTAAGACTGACCCTATCTGGGGCTTTTTTTATTTTATCCTGATAAAAAGCAATCATACTTATCCCTTCTTTGTAATTTCATACAATCTGGAGCTGTAGTCCTGGAAATAGCGGACCTGGTCATTGTAGCCAGTGGCAATATAGGCTTCCTTGAGCCTGATAGAAGCAGTGTTGAGGAAGTGACCGTAAAGATTGAATGATTCGACTTCTCCAGGCATGGTCACAAAGCGAGAGATAGCATTGTGAATCAGGGAATCTTTTTTAATGTGCACTGGGACTTGAGTATTTATCAGGTCTCCAAAGTTCTTGATGTTATACTTCTCGTCCATATTTTCCACATGGTAGAGGTAGCTAGGTTCAAGACCTGTAAGCTTTAGGCTCAGGTTAGGAGTGTTAGGTCTAACCTCCTCCTGGACTATTAGGGCCATAGAGCGCAATTTGTCCTTAGAGACAAGTTGCCATCTGTGAAGGTAGCCTGATTGGTCTGAATCGTTCCCACTGACAAGCTCATTTTGGTCGATGCGATAGAAGTCACCATCAAGAACCAAATCACGGAATTTCTTGTAGTATTCAACTTCAGTTCTAATAGTCTTAAATTCCTCACTATTGGAGTCGCTGACATTGATTTCTAGTCCCATGTTGGCAAAATCTGCAACATTAAAGCGGGTCTTTAAGGGAACATTTCTGAGAGTCTGGTGGTTAGGACAGCTTGAAACATGTGCTGTGTAAGAACTCAGTGGATAACCGTAGCTCAGACCTTCTTGAATATGACATCTTGCGATGGCATCAGTGTTGTCACTTGCCCAAATCTGTGGGAAAAATGTAAGCATACCCAAATCGAAGCGGTTTCCACCAGCGGCGCAGCCCTCAAAAAGAATTTTAGGAAAGGCCTGTGTTAGGCTAGAGGCTAGCCTGTAAAGACCCATCACGTAAAGGTGAGGGACCATGGATGAAATCCTCTGGTCAGGGTATTTTTTTGCCAGGTAAGGGGAATAGATATCGGACATAATGCGATTCATATCCCATTTAACATAGTTTATTCCAGGTGTTGAGAGCAGCTGACTAAAGGTCTCAATTAGATAGTCAACAACCTCTGGATTACAGAGATCGAGCATCATCTGATTGCGCCCACTGCTGTGATCGCGACCCTTGATGGCCATAGCCCAGTCGGGATGGGCCTGGTAGAGTTTGCTCTTTTGACTTATCATCTCAGGTTCTATCCATATTCCAAAGTCCAGTCCTAAATCATGGATTCCTTTGGCAAGGCCTTCAAGGCCGAAAGGGAGCTTCTTTTTGTTGACCTCCCAGTCACCGAGTGATGAAGTGTCGTCATCCCTGTTGGAAAACCAGCCATCGTCCATAACAAATAGCTCTGCACCAACTGCTTTGGCATTCCTTGCAAGGTTTAAGAGACGCATATGATTGATGTTAAAATAGCAGGCTTCCCAGCTGTTGACAAGAATTGGTCTGGTCTTGTGGGCAAATGTTGGATTTATAACATGTTCTCTGACAAAGTTGTGAAAATTATGGCTTAAGCTATTGTAACCCTGATTTGAGAAGGTCATGATGGCCTCTGGGGATTCAAAGCTTGCGCCAGCTTCTAGATTGAACTCGAAGCTGTCTGGATTTATACCACTGCTTACGACTATATCTTTATAAGTACTAAATTCAACACTCTCATAATGATTGCCACTGTACATGAGATTGAAACCATAGCATTTGCCGCTGTCCTGACAGGTGTCATAATCACTGACAAGGATAAGGGGATTGCTGCGATTAGAGGAAGTTCCAGTGTTTGAGGCAGATATCAGCTTGCCGGATGAAAGGATGGTGTCATTTTTGTACATCTCTCTAATCCAGGCTCCACCAAAGGTGCTAACCTTAACCTTACCATGTTTAAAGGTATCGGCACTGAGGCTTAACTGGGTGCTCATAAGACTCTTTAATATGACTGGCTTTTCAGACTTGTTGTAAATCTTGGAATATCTAACTATGCAGTCGCTGTCCTTATAGACTATGTAATAGAGGTCTATAAAGATAGGCTTGTGGCGGTCCTTGAGGCGAATCACAAGAGAAGAGACATCTTCTTTTTGATTGCCAGAATTGTGGGAGTGAGCCATTTTTCCAAAGCTGGAATCTTTTGGAATAAAGAGCCTGTCATAGGTCTTGTAATCCTTAAAGATAAAATCGGTGCTATTAGAGCCATCAGGGAAAACTAAATTAATATAGGGAGTGACAAGGCTGCCCTTGCCAATCCCTGATATTTCAAGATTAGTGTTCTCGAGACTGAACTGCCCATCTGTGTAGTTGATGCTGTTACCTGGGGCAAATTCTGATTTGCGCTCCAGTGCCTTGGCAAGTTCTTCTAACTGGTCCCCTTGACTTAGCTGCTCTGACAAAGAAAAATCGCAAAGAGAAGCCCCATAGTAAAGATGGAGAAGGAGGCCGTGCTCATCAATTTTAAACATATAAGAAGTCGAATTAGTGTTAAGCATAAAGACTTGGTCTTTGGCTATAATCATAAAATTACCCCTTTAAATCAATCATTCAAACCACGATTTTTAATCTCTGTCTCAAGCTCTTTAATCTTCTCATCTGTTAGGATGTACTTGTGTCTGAAGACATACATGGCTATAAAGAGTCCGAGCATAGGAAGTATTGTCATTGTCATTCTTAGGCCTGTGACAGAAGTCTGGCTGAGAGATGCGACTACTTCGGTATCAGTGTTAGAGCTGATAGAGAATACATAGAGGCAGATAGAGGCTATAAGGGCTGAAATGCCAGAAGCCAGCTTAACCACGAAGGTCTGCATAGAGAAGATAACACTCTCATCACGGCGACCATTCTTTACATGACCGTAATCCACGGTATTGGCCAAGAAGATTGTTGTGAGTACTGTGAGTATTCCTAGGGCTGTGAAGATGAAGAAAGCCGGTATAAAGAGAATAAAGACATTGCTCATTGAGAAGAATGAAATTATCAAAAGAACCACATAACCTAGGATTGCACTTGTAAGACTAATCTTAAAGAGTTTGATTGTGTTGAAAAACTTTCTAAGAAGTGGGAAGAGCAACATCATAGATAAAATCTGCATTCCACCGCCAAATGTGTTGAAAAGAGTGTAGCTGTTGTACCAGTTTTCGCCGCCAAAATCATACTTAAAGAAGTATATGAGCAGGTTGCTGGTAGTGTAGAAGGCAGTATTTACACAAACGATGGCTATAACGATGACCATGGCCTGATCGTTTTGTATGAGGGCTTTAAACATTTGCCCAAGGGATGCAGTCTGCATATTGACAGTAGATTTCTCTTTGATATTAATGCAGCAAATCAGGGTAAATGCTATGAAAATCACCGCAACAGCAATGGCAAGGTATCTGAAACCATTTAACTCAACTACTGAGTTTGCAATTTCGCCTGAAGCGCCGATTCGGCCCAAGATGTAGACAATTGTCATAGTGAAAATCTGAATGAGAGCACTGCCGACTCCTGCACAGGATCTGGCAAGAGCAGAGAGATTCTCTCTCTCCTTACCACCCTGGGTAAATGCTGGAACCATTGACCAGTATGGGATATCCATCATTGTGTAGGTTACGCCCCACATGATGTACATTACAGCAGCCCAAGCGACAAGGCCGGAACCTGTAACCTGGCTTGGAACTGAAAACATAAGAATCAGAAATACTGAGTTTAGGAGAGTTCCGACTAGGAGCCAAGGTCTAAACTTTCCCCATCTAGTCTTAGTCTTTGCAACAATGACGCCCATGATTGGGTCATTGAGCGCGTCAAATATTCTGGCACAGAGGAGAATGATTCCCATGTAAAGTGCATTGATGCCCAAAAGATCTTGGTAGTAGTAGAGAATGTAGGTTGCAGAGAGGGCATAAACCATGTCCTTTCCAACAGCACCAAGGCCATAAGATGCCTTTTCCTTGAATTTTAAATTAGAATTCATAAAAACCTCCTTGAATCTTAGAAGAAGAGTAATTTTAAAGTCATTTGATAAGGCTTATTTAAAGTATTAGTTAAATACTCTCCCCAAAAGCAAGCTTTACAGCCTTGTAAGCTCCGTCATAGATGCCTAGTTTTTTGTTCTTTTTAATGTTTTGGCACATTTCCTCAATGAGAGATCTGTCCCTTATGAAGAGTGACAGCATCTGAAGAGTGTGTGGGATATCACTGCACTCAGGACAGCCATCGCCAATTTCTGCAGAGTGGATAGCACCCCACTTTTCGTGGCCACCGACATGCTCGATAAAGAGCTTAGGAATTGGATAAAAAGCCAATTCACTTGGTTTTGTGACAAGCACATCGCAAGCTCTCATAAGAAGGTTAGTTGAGTATACAGCCTCATATATATCATCATGGGCAAATACGTGTAAGCCTTCAATTTCTGGGTCGTAGTGATCAGGTTGACTAGAGCTCTCAAGTGCCTTTTTAGTATAGGACTTACTTTCATCCCAATTGTTGATATGCATTGTGGCTATTTCGTCCAATTCAGGAAGCTCTTCCATGATACTTTCTAGAACATTGAGATGGTCGCCAAAGTTTATAATAAGGCTTGCCTTATGCTTCTTTACGGCAGGAATTAAGTAGCTTATGATTGAAGTAAATAACTTCTGCTGTGCGCCAGCACCTCCGATTGTGAGAAGGAATCTTACTGGGGCATTTGCCTTGGATCTTGCGATTCTGGCATCGCAATCAGATTCTATGCCGTGGACAAGCTCGGCATCTATATAGTGGCCTGTATAGTAGATTGAGTTGTGTGGCATAGGTTTCAGAATATGGTCGCCCTGGAAGCCATTTAAGGTTCTGTAGCCGTAGTAGGCATTGTGAGTCTGCACAGTGTGAATGCTGCCTTCAGCTAAGTGGAGAGCCATAGGCCAATTGTCAGGAATAGCATTGACCACGTGCTTCATACCAGAGTGGATTGCAGCCTGGGCTGGCCATACATGAGTTCCTATAAAAGGCATATCCTTTGGAATTGATTTGAAGAGCGGGGTCATAAGCTCAGCATTCTTCTGGTCAGATGAGTTGTAAGAAAGATGCTTAAAACCATCATAATTCATAGGTTCCCAGACTACCTTGTTGAAGAGTTTATTTTTCTGAGATATGCGAGAACCAAGGGAATAAAGCTCGTTTTGGGCGCTTATAATCTTGGTTGCTGTTGTTGTAGGAAATGAATTCAAATCAAACCAGTAAGGGGTATAGCCAAGGTCATGTGCAGCTGAAGCCATAGCCATGGAGATTCTGTAGTGACCAAAACCCATGCGAATGTTGCCGACTATTATGCCTTTTTTGGTGTCATAATTGATTTCAGAGCCCTCGTTGTCAGATAAACACAAGTTGTAGAGATTGAAATCGTCATAAAGACAGTCATTTTTCTTTAAAGTCAGTTGGTAGTTGGCATCAGAATCATCGCCAAACTTGTTGATATAGGACTCTTTGGAGCGCTTAGCCTTGTCGTAGGCAGCTGCGCTGACTGGATTTCCAAAGATTCTTTTTGAATGGTCAGTCATATAAAAACTCCTAAATATAAATATTGTGATTTTGGCTTAATTAAGTCAGTTTCACGTCAAAATCTAAACTGTAATTACTTGAATCAGGCAGGCTGAAGGTGACCCTTGCCGGTAAAACTAAACCTGGTTCATTTCCATCTAATTGAAGTCTTTCTTTATCATGAAGTATTTTCTTGCAGCTTCTTATCATAAGGCCTCCGGCTCCACCATAAAGTTGAACAAGGCCGGTGTTTGCGGCAGGTCCTATTGCCATAATAGGCCCTTCTAAAGTGACTTTTATTGCCTCGTTGTAAAAGAAGAGCTGGTTGCCGTCCTTGTAGGCGTCGAAGCGATAGTTAGTTGAACTTCCACCCCAATCACCGATATAGCGGCTATAGAGCTCATATGCATCGTCAAATGCCTTAAAAGGTGAGATAAGCGATGCTCTTCATCGTCGCACATTTTAGTCGGATACATATGACCATTGTACTCAGTGATTAGATAAGGCTTTTTCATATTGCTTGTGACGGAGGCTTTCTTTTCACAGCCGGCATTGTTGCCATTGTGGGAAAAATCGTTATAGGTGTAGACATCCTCTAGGAGATGACTTCTTTTGTTTGCTCTGACACCAGCTCTGGCCCTTGTCGGGTCAAGAGCCTTTGCGATAGCATTGGTTCTGGTATAGAAACTATTATCATCCTTGGATTCGTTGATTCTCACACCCCACATAAATATAGATGGATGATTCCTGTATTGAACAATCATTTCCTTGAGATTGACACAGGCCTGATTTTTCCACTCTTCGCGGCCAATGTGCTGCCATCCAGGCATCTCCGTAAAGACTAAAAGTCCTATCTCATCACATCTTTTGATAAAGGCATGAGATTGTGGATAGTGAGAGGTTCTCACAGCATTGAGTCCAAGCTCATATTTTAAGATGTCAGCATCCATAATCTGCATGGATTCAGGCATTGCATATCCTATATATGGGAAACTCTGATGGCGGTTCAAACCGCGAATCTTGAGCTTTCTAGAGTTGAGATATAGACCGTCAGACTTGAACACAAGTCTTCTAAAACCTATGCAGGTGTCATAGTAGTCTACAAGCTTGCCAGATTGGCTGTGATTTTGCCTGAATCTGACAGTTTTACGTGAGGTGACACAACAGGCTTAGCAAATACATGGTCTATATAGTCACTTTCTAGTATTTGATAGCTTACTCCACGCGTCAGACCACCGTAGGTCATATAATCTACAACATGTCCAAATGGGGGAATTGAAGGATCTTCATGGCTATTGATTACAATGGCGATATAATTTGAATCGGAAGCTGCAATTTCAGGGAGCTTGCCAAATCGAAAATTATCACCTATATCAGTGCTTTCGAAAAATTGCTTGCTTTCATTTTTAGCAAGTACACGTTTAGCGCCTTTGTCAGTGATTTTAAAGTAGGCGTCAAATGCGGTGTAAGCACATTTGTGCTCGGCTATTAGATTTCCATTGACATAGATGCGGGCTTTATGAGCGGCTCCATCAACTGTAAGTTTGAGTATTTTTCCTGAGTATGGGCTTAAATCCGGTAAGAACCTGGAGTAGGTCATAAGCCCTTGATATATAGACTCATCAAAGTAGTTAAATGGTGTAGAAACATAGCTGTGGGGCAAATCTACGCACTCATGCTCTATTTTTTCGTCATGCTCTTTTAATTCAAGATCTTTATAAAAATTCCAATCAAAGTTGAGATAATTGATTTCTGCCATAAGGACCCTCCTTTGAGACTTAAAGGAAAAACATTTAGATATTTTTTTAATTTAGAGTTAAAGAAAAACATTTAAATATTTTTTGTTTAGAGTTAAAGTTAGGTCAAAACTTATTTTTTGATAATACCGTTCATCAAGATATCAACCACCTGTTTGAGTACATCACTGTAGAGAAGGCCAGTTTCATTGAGTATATCCTCTGTGAAGAAGCGCTCAATGGTTGATGAATAGATAACCTTAAATAAATCTACATTGAAATCTCTGATTGAACCTTCCTCTTTGCAGATTTCTATAAGTGAAATGGTTGCTTCCCATCCAGTTTCAATTCTTTCCTGAACATCCTCAAAGACTTCTGGATAACGGTCTTTGAGCTTAAATAGCTGACGAAAATCAACTTCTTCCATCTGAAGTGGCAAAGCAGAAAGGATACCCTGCAGCTTTTCTATATGGCTTAATTCGTCATTGTCCAAGATAGCCTGCTCTGTAGCCTTGATGGCATTGAAACTGTAGTTTACAAGGTAACTTAAAAGATCAGTTTTTTTGCTGAATACCTTGTAGATTGTTTTTTTGCTCATATTAAGATCACTGGATATATCGTCCATAGTGAACTTGAGTCCTTTTTCGTTGTAGAGCTTTATAGCTGATTGTAAAATTCTTTCTTTATATTCTTCGTACATATGCATTTCCTCCAGATTAGAATCAGGGATAAGATAGCTAGATAGCTACTTAGAACAATTCCTTATACTTCTCTGTTAATTTTTTGCAAGAACAAGAAACCTTATGCTTCTTTATAGTTTCCATTGTACAAGCTTTAGTACAATTTATCAAGCAAAATGTACTAGAATTTGTAAAACTTATCGATATGATTGGGTAAATATGTAAAGTTTATATATATGATTTGTTTATATTAGAGCATTGGAGAAAGGAATGAGAGATGATGCTTTAAGGGTATGTTATTTAAAAATTCTTCTTGAAAACTATTAATAAATATAATAAACTAAGAAATATTCTAATTCAAAAAAAAGACAAACGCTATTTTAAATTAGAGTAAATGGAGGAGAAAGATGTTACTTAGTTTATTATTAGCTGTTATGGTGGCTTTTTGCGCCTTTTTGCCAGTCGGAGTGGCAATGGTACTAGAAGCTTTAATGTCAAGATTATCAGGTATG